>Ga0137308_100330_pt1 | contig 84663 bp, 80 predicted proteins | sample Inofrocosms_June_FD_97181 | JGI IMG/M metagenome (GOLD analysis project Ga0137308, IMG submission 97181) | Mouse cecal microbial communities from Vienna, Austria - N-Acetylneuraminic and N-Acetylglucosamine D2O microcosms_June | ecosystem: Host-associated > Mammals > Digestive system > Large...
CGTTTTACGGGTGGGGGCGACTTGACGAGTATCAGAAAGATCTGGAGCACCTAGGGTGCTGGATAACATATATTTACGCATGAGCAGATAGCATCTGTGATCAAAGCCGCTGATGAAACAGAAACTACACCAATCGGCTATGTAAAAGTCTATTCTGTTTTTATCTGCTCTTATATGATAAGGCTTTCCTTATTCTTTCTGTATCCCATTTTTCTGGAAACAACACCGCCATAATATGAAACGCATCTATCAGTCATGCAATATACGCATGAGTTCCGTATTTAAAATCCTGCTTATCCCTGCAATCTAAAAGGCGTTGGCAAACAGCGCTCTGTTTCTCCGTTAAATCAAGCTGATTAAAAGCATCCTCTGCACTCCCCTCATTATTACTGTCCTTTTGATAACTCGCATCAGCTTGTAACAGTTTCAAGACAGATTCGTCTTTCAATTTCTCTACCGCTATCTTCACCAGTTCCTTAAATTCCTTATCGCACATCACTTCCTCCTGCCAGTTCTACTCTTAACTTTTTTACAGGTGCATGGATAACTTTAAAAATAAGTTCATCAACACAATCTGTATATCTGCCCTGCTGAATGAGCTGATTTTTCAGTTCCACAAGGCTATGTAATAAAATGCTCCGTTCCTCACTATCCACATATAAATGATTTTTCTTTTCTCTCATAATCAGCACCAACCTTTTTTGATTTCATTATATAGAGAAATGCCAAACCAATCAAAGGTGCGATTCAGACAATAAAATAAGCGTACCACTATTTCTAATGATACGCCTATCATAATTCGTTCTCTAATCAAGGTCGATATAAACGGTTACATTCGTTTCTCTCCATTGATTTTTCCTTACATACTGTCCGTTAGCCTTTCGGTAAGCTGCCGCCTGCTCGAAAGATAGCGGTAATTCAAAGGTGTCGTAGGGCATTGAAATTTATTCTATATCGGGCATATAAAAGGCACTTTGTTTTATCCTCCTCCGCTAGCGCTTCGGCTGCCCCTACTCCATGGTGATTTCTATGCAGTACGTTCCACAAATCCCGTATTTATGCGAGGGAAAGGATAGTCGTTAGACAAAAATAAGACCCCGCATCCTGCGATGCAAGGTCTTATTTTTCTATGTCGTAGAATAAATATCTTTGCCCCTGTATAGAATAAATTCCAATGCCCTACGACATAGTATCCTTGACCTTGCACAATTATTATAGATGACATTCACTCGTATTGCAAGCCAAAATACATGATTACTTAAACACAAAAAACCAGTTACACGGAAGAGCAAAGCACTAAGTAAATATGCCTAATCCCCTAGTCTACATTGTTTTTTTCTGACAATTCAACCTCATTATCTAAGGTCTGCTCAATTTTTTTACATTCCTCCTCATGTTCCTTATTTTTCTTCCTTTTCGAATAAAGCCATACGCCTCCTCCAACTATTCCAGTCACTATAGTACCTATCAATACACCGCCAACTCCATAATTTCTTTTTGCTTCCTTCACACTTATTTTTTTATCATTATCCAATGCGTTCACTATCCGTAATGCGCCATCAACCATAGAGCCGTTCTCACCTCCTCCAAGTATTTTCAGTGCATGTGTCATGTTATCCGCTGGTTTTCCCCTAAGCTGTAACAGACTGTTTGTAATATTTGTTGCTAAATCACTCATAAAATATTCCCCGCTTCCTTATATATTTTAACCTTTTTAAATCATACTCAGGGCTTACCTCGTAACGTCTTAGTGTATCCGAAAAACTTATATCTTTGAAGGGAAATTTCAAACTCTTTTCTATAATTATTGCAATAATCACAATTGCTATTGATAATACAAAATTGTTTTTATGCAGAGGCAAATTATTTAAGCCTCAAATAAAATAAAGTAAAAGGTCTTACGATTATAATAGCATGAAATCAACATAAAAAGATTATAGGCACTGTCCCTATTGGACAGGCTTCTTCTTATTTTTATAGCGACTTGTATTTTCACTTATAATTTTCGGATCAATCTTTATATGTCGTTTCGCTTTTGGTTGAGATTGTGCCAACACAGAATTGTTCTCAGCATCTTGGGTATCTGATACTTCAACGATAGACTCTATGTTCTGCTCTTGCAAAAGTTCTCTGTCAAACTGCGTATTATCTATATTAATATCTTTCTCTAACTCATTTTCTGCTATATCTTTATACCTTTTCAAAAATTTCTCTACTTTGTCTCGCTCTATAATCCTTGCTAATTTAGTTCCTTTTTTCTGCGCTGATATAAGTCCCTCAGCTTCAAGACGCGCAAGAAATCTATTCGCTCTGTCATACCCCATTTCAAAATTATGTTTCAATTGATTATTTGAAATACATTCCTTATCTTGCATCCATTTAACTATATCTAATAATAATTTCTCATCCTCCTCTTCGATAGAAAAAGGCTTATAATCATTTTCAATATTTTTAAATTTCGGCACTGTATTGTATTTACATATTACTTCGTCATATCGTTTTCCATCATAATTATATGCAAAATTTATATTATCTAAAGTATCCACAATTTCATTAGTAGGCATATATGCTCCCTGTATCCTTTTTAGCCCCTCAAACTGACTGCACCTAAAATACATTGTACCTTGACCATATAAATTTACAGCTTCTGATGATCCAATTATTGCACATGAATCATACCAGTTTGTACATCGAAAAGCCATACCAGCCGCTAAATTAGTATTTTCTATTTTAATATTACCTTTAGAAGCATTTTGTGCTGCCAATACAAGATGAATCTTAACTTTTCTTGCACGCGCCAAAATATCTGCGATTATCCCAGGTGCATTTGTATTATATTTCCCTGTAGTTAATTGCCTAATAAATGCAGGGAATTCATCAATCACACAAACAATTGATGCCCATTTTTTAAATTCTACATCAAATCTTCTTTTATCAAGTGAATCTTTAGCTTTTAGTCTCCTCTCCATTTCCATTTGTAACCATAATAAATACACATGCGCTTTTTGCACCTCACCTACCCTTATTGTTGGTTGTAGCATATGAGGAACTTTATCAAAAATCTTCAAATCAGAAGAGCCAAAATCAAGTAACAATAGTTTTACCTTATCTGCCGGCTGTTTATAAATAATACTCATCAGCAAACTGTGCAATGCACTCGATTTTCCTGATCCACTGGTTCCTCCAACTAACAGATGAGGAAATTCTGCTATATCAACAATAACTATTTCACCTAATATGTCATACCCCACTGCATACGGAATCTCCATTTTACTTTCTTTAAACTGGTCACTTTCTAATATTTTAATCAGGCTATTCTTATTCAAAGCTTTTTCAGATACAACCAACTTTATTTCCGAAGATGTTATATCCAGCATAAAAACTTCGACTTCGAGCAAACGCCTAACCTCCTCTGCATATCTGCTGAGTAGTTTCGCATCGGTTCCCGGAAGTAGCCTTATCCCAAAAACATATCTCTCATCCTTATATCGGATGCTAGATATTCCTATATTAACTTTATAGCTCTTATAGTATTTGACAATGTTCTTTACATAAACACTCCCATTTTTCCTAATCCTTTTGGTGTCTTTCTTATCAGAAGAATCCATTTCAAAATTTATGTTCTCTGACGCTGTAGGTGAACAGACGTTATGAAGCTGAAACAGAGAATATGTTGACTGTTCCACAATCTGATCAATTAATTTCTCCGGAATATGTTTATCTTTTATCCCCCTATATGTAAAAGGCGTTTCATATGTCAGCCGTATAGCACTTTTGAATACTTTCATATAATATGAAAAAAAATAAGAAAGATATCCTATATTACTTACATCTTTTGATGTTAACTTTTCCCAGCTATTATTTTTAGCCCGCAAACGACCTTCAAAAGTATCAAAATCATAAAATAAAGGCATTGGTTTTTTAGGGTTGCGTGATTCTATTAATTTTGCATATACTGTCTGCTGGGAATATGAAACCGAATTCCATGAATCAAAATACTCCTTTACTTGATTCACCAGTTCAAATGCCCACGTACCCAAACACCGTCTATAATTGTGAATAATTTGTATGTATTCGTCCGTAATATCCATTTCCGTAAGATCAATACTAAAAACATTATAAAATTGGGATTGGATTTCAGGTGTAATAAACACTGGCAACACATTAAATCTTGCCTTGACATCAAGCCTTTTTGTTTTCCTTGGAATATTAGCCACTTCCCTAATCAGTATTTCATATAGCTTTTCATTTTCATACCCATCCACAACAATAGGAATATCTCTGTAATAAAGTAAAGTCTCTATAAGCTTGTCTCCTGTTTCTGACGGATATATTATATGATGATCCTTATTACATTCAATATACTTATACTTGTCACAATTTTCAAACAGCCCTGTATTTATATCGCATATGTGAACAATTTCATGTACCAGTTTAAATACATTTGAATTTCGTTTACAGGCAATTTGCAAAAAATAGGGGATGCTCAGTTTACACGCTTTCATTCTACTACTAAATAAAGCAGCAATGCAGTACCCAAAAAGATAAGTTGTTATAGCTCCATACTCTTTATTCAAAAAAATAAAATCCATATATGAAAATGCTTCCTCTGTCATTTCCGGAGTATTCTCTATAAGATATTTTTTCCTGCATCTCCCATTACACCAATTAGAAAATTTATATTCATCTTCTTGCCAACCATAACGTGAATGCTCAAGATACGACCTAATTTCTTGAATTTCACTTGGATTCTTGGACTGTAGAATTGCAAGGACTAATTGTACTTTTTCTATATCCCATTTTATACCATTTCCTTTTGTATTCATAATTAATGTTTGTAGCTCATAAAGGATCTGTTCATTCCGATGATTATTTAGAAAATTCAAAAAGCTTAACAAAATCGTTTCGCAATCACTTCTTAATTGATTAAACTCAAATTCATCCATTATTATTTCCTCCTACTTATCTTCTTCTCTTATCTTATCATTCCTTATTTTATAATTTATTATATACTTTTTTCTATTTATATAAAAATTATAGCATAAGATAAGAAGATAAGTATATTGTTTTGGAAAAATATTCATAAAAATTATACATACAATCAGAACTGTTATTCAAATTTAACTATTACTCCTAAACTATGATTCAAGCAAAAAATTATAAATATTCTTCAAACATTTCACATCCTGCCGTTTGCTGATTGTTATCGGTGTTATATTTATCATAGCAAATGCCTCCATAACTTTTTCAATCTTCCTGTACTTCATAGCCTTTTGAGCCAAATATAACGATTTCTTCTCCGGGATCAGTGCCACCAGCCGCAACATCCTCCTCCTTAATCTGTCATCCATAATCTCCGCCCGAATCATTTCTTCTGCCTTGCCCTTTTTATAAAAATCTCCATACGGTATTATTCTTACAAATGTTTCTAAAAATATATTCCGCCGCTTTACTGACAGTGTTATGATCTGTTCGGATATATCCTCTTCATCAACATATGCCCGTACAGCTTTTATTTTTGTCATCCGCACCTCTGCCCGAAGAATCCCTTCCGCTTCCTTAATAAATTCTTTAAACCTCTTTCGTTCTATATCCCCTTTGTTAAACTGTTTTCTATATAGTCCTTCCAAATCATATATCATGAACTCAATCCCATTACTATTCCCTTCCAAACAAAAACAGTCAACATTCTCAAAGCACTCATAACTGACTGGCGAAAATCCTTTTACTCTTCCAATTCTCCGAAAAACCTTTAAATATGTTGCTACCTCATCATGAGTACCTACATCTATATCTGTTACAAATCTCATCCCTGACAAAATAAAATCATTCAATTTGTATTTACAACCAAAATACTCCCCAATGCGTTTATTTAGTTTTCGGGCAATCTTATTAGGATCATGTTCACCATTACCAAGTAAATATCCAGTATTAACAATCAGCTTTATTTTCTTTTTATACTGGCTATCACGGTATATAACCGTTATCCCTTTTTCTTCTAAAGATCGATCTACATATTCTTCTTCCTTCTTCTCCATATAACCATCCTTAATGTGAACATTTTTGAAAACTTGATGGAATCTTTCATGATCCAGTACCATAGTAAGTTCAAACATCTGGTTTATGTACATATACTATTCCTCCATGATTGCAGATATTTTTTACAAAATAGTTGCTGCATTTTTACTTTCTATAGCTGTCTTATTAGCCTGTAAGGATATGCCTTATTGCTCCCACTGTTTTTCAATGGCACTTTTTTTACCACTATGAATCTCACACAAAAAGAAAGTTATCTTAAAATCGCCATTGTTTCAAAATCAAAACTATATATTTTTATATGTGTAAAAAAGTTTGACGCAGAGGTCAAAACCCCTGCGCCACTATTTTTTCTACTAGTTACTTTTTGCATAATATATATTTATTAATTATATAACTTTATACATTCATATATTGTTTAAAATAATATTATTATCCCATTTTATACATACTACAGATCTAATATTATTATGATTATCTTTATACATAAATAGCGTATTATTATTCAATATCATATACTACTTAATATTTATATATGAAAAGCAATATACAACTGATGATACATGATCACAATAGTATCTGTATAACAATAATGCAGGATATCATAAATCAATTTGTATACATGAATATCTGCAGATGCTTTATAAATCAAAAAATACATATGAAGGAGCGTGTTATAAATGTTACAATCGTCTTTAGGCTTTCATACCATAACCTTAACATTATCTCTATTGTATGATGAAGCTAATCAACTCACTACAGATTTTTGTACATACAGAGAAAAAACAGGAGATATTGAGATGTATATATACGATGAGAAGAATAACCCTATTATATATCATCTCTCAAGCTATTTACCCCCAAAAATTAATATCATGTTCAAAGACAGAGAACGCTACGGAGACGGAGACAGAGGTATCAAATGGTGCATTCGCAAATCTGAATGGTGCAATGATTTTATTGATTACATAATTGAAGCAACTATAAATCCCAAAATCCTAGCTGGCATCAATGATTATCTGACAGCAGCTACTTATAATGATATTGATCTTGCTGCAACTAATTTTAACGAAATATCACATGAAATATCCCCATTGCTACATAGCTTTACCGATTATCGTATAACTAGGATAGACTATTGTGTTAATATTTCTCTTGATAAATTCATTCCTGAATGCGATCCCATGCAAATCATGAATCTTATCAAGAGAAGCAATATCCCTCCTCATTACGAAGAATGGATGAAATATGATAAGGATGCACACAGAATGAAAAGCAGACCTGAGAGTTTCTACCTGAAAAGTAAATCTGTTAATATCAATTGTTATAGTAAATACTTGCAATTACTAAATAAATCCAAAGAAAGAGTTGAAAAAAAACGCTCTCCAATCGATCAGGAATCACTTGATGCTTCCCGGAATATTTACCGTTTTGAGGTTCAATGCAAGTACCACAAAATATTTTCCATGTCCCAAAAAGCAAAAGAAGCAGGCAATCGAAGTATAAATAAATACAAAAGCCTTCTTGATCCTATAATATGCACTACAATCGTCAGCGATTATTATGACAAAGTGATTGGGAAAGGTGACTGGTATACCTTATCTACAGCCAAACAAATTATAAAATCTAAAGGTTTCAACAGCCAAAAAGAACAGCACTTGATCAATGCACTAAAAGATGTCAGTCGGTGCCGCAGTCTGGCTAAAGCAAAAGCCTCCTGTCCAATCGAAAAGATAGGTGCATTTACGAGGTCTCTAAACCAATTAGAAACCCTCAATATCAATCCTGTTACGATTCCCAGAGAATGGCATATTGAGTATATCCCCAATTTCTTAAGAAGCTATCTTGACCAACTTTCCAAATCAAATTTTGATCACTCAGATCAAAATATGAAAGCAAATTATTACGCAGCAGTACAACATGAGAATTATAACGATTACGAAATATTTCGTAGCCCAATATAATACCCCCTCCTATTCATTGAACAATTAAAAAAACGATCAATACAGAAAAACGTTGCATATTTGCCATTAAATATAACGGATATGCAACATTTATATCTGTATTTTTTCAAAAATGTAAAACTTGCAACAGATTACTTGCGTATGCTCTCATATTTACAACAAGTTTGATCTGCACAAACGCTAATTTCCATGTGGGATATCATGGATGTATTACAGCTGCGGACATATGATCTTTTCTATTTCCACACGGAGCCTAACACCATCCTCCATCCCGAATCGGTAAGCTGCTGCACCATATGTTGCGCCGAAATGATTGTTTGCCGTTATTGCCTGATCTATCACACTCCTCTGCTCTTTTGTAAGTTCCAATTTATCCAACATATCAAACGCAGCCTGTTGCTGCACCAACGCCTCTTGATAGTCATTGTTTTTCGATATGATCTCATCTAACGCACGCCCCGTTCTGTGTGCCGCGATTATCTCCAACAGTCCATTTTCCTTCATTACCATTCACCTCATTTACGGGTATAAAAAGAACAGGATATCTTATCTTTGATAAGACTTCCTGCTCCTATACCTTCTTTATACTATATACTTTCCGACTCACCTCATAGTAATCTCACAAAATCATCCGGCTCGATTACCTTAACCCTTGATTTCTTAAAATCAGCCGGATTCCGTGTGACAATATAATCCACCACTTCCGCTACCGCACATTCCTCCTGCAGACAATCCTCAAAATCCGAAAACTGCTCATTATCAATAGCCGAAATGATCTTTTCTGCATTTAGGTCTGATATGCGAAATATCTCACAGAGATTTCTGATAAACTTCCTTCTCTCTTCCTGAGAATACTCCTTCCGCAGAACATAAAATATATTAGGAATGCTGTGTGCCGCCAGATATCCCGTGATCTCCCGATCCGCACATTTTGTCATAATGATCTGGGCTGACTTGATATGCGGCTCTCTCTTTAGGAGAACATCCAGTATGATATTTGTATCAACCAAGATTTTCATACTTTTCTGTCCTCGCTTCCTCAAGTTCCTTTTTAGGATCAAAGTCATCCGGCAGCCGCTTTTCCATACTCAGGATTTCCGCAAGCGCGCTTTTTGCCCTTTTTCTATCTGTATCCTTGTCAACAGACATTGCCTCCAGATTCTGCAAAATATTGATCACATATGTCATATTGTCTTCCGGCATACGCCGTATCATCTCAACCGCTTTTTCTTTCATCAGAGTCATGTCTCAGTCTTCCTTTCCGTATCCGCAGACTTTCTTATGTGTTTATGGTAGCACAAAACAGCCGTTCTTACAATGAGATTCCTTCGCGCGGTCTAATACGGTTTGATATTGTCAGTTTATCTCTTGCCGCCTTTTTATTTTCCCATGCCTACATCATAAATATCCGTTATCATGCAACGATCTGCAGCGCCTCCTCATCCTTGCTGTACGCATACACATGGTAAGATAACCTTTCTTCGATATCTACCTGCGTATCATTGACCTCCCGCACCATATCTGCCAACCGCCTGTATTCTTCTTCATCATTTGGTGTCAGAACAATGGTTTCATGTACGGAACTCGGAAGTACAATGAAGCCGTCTCCCACCTTGTCCGCAATCATCCGCAGGGTCTTCCTATCCAAAATCTCCGCTGCCCCGAAACGCTTACGGCTGTTTGTCAGGATATACATACCCGTATCCCTTGAAGCCCCATCACCTTCTTTCGTAAAGCTAATGCCCGTTATGCGTTCTACAATGGTTCTGATATCGGTAAGATCAGCCTCCCCGTCAGTACGCATATTTATCATTGCTTCCCGGTAAAGATTTTCCTCTTCCTGACCCCACATTTCCATATGACCGTTATGGATAAGGATTGTCCCGATATCCTCCTGCGCATGGTCTCTGGCAACGACATAATAGACCACCGCCAAATCCATAAAAATCCTGTGCGGTATCTTTTCAAGCAGTTCTTCATTCTGCTCCGCATTAATGAGCTTCGCATGAATATTTTCCCGTACAGTTTCCCATCTTTTAAATCCAGATATGTCAAAATCCAGCGCATCATCGTCCTCATGTTTCAAGATCAGCCTGTAGACCTCATCTACGATCTCATCAAATTTCATCCCATCAGATTCATACTCCCGGTAAAATGCATCCAGATATACACATGGCCCGATATCTTCTTCGTTTTTCATAACGGCGATCCCGGCACGCTTCACATTATTATTCTTGATTACATTATGCTCTTTGATCTGGAATGCGCCGCCCACCTTCGCGCGTATCTCTTTTACTACATTTTCTGCAAATTCCTCAAAACTCATCATATATTCTTTATCCTCCATTTTGTTGATTCTTTTGCCCGGTCTTCTCTGCTTATGCCGCCTCCGTTGATTTTGTCCGTTTCAGCGCGGACATTACCCTTCCGTAGAGCTCCGCGCTCATCGCTCCCGGCTCCTTAATTTGGTATCTGTTCTGCACCGTTTCCATAGTCACACCTGTCCTGTCCAGCTCCGCCTGTAGTGAATCCATCTGCTCTTTAGATATAGAAGCGGAATCTTTCTGCGCTTTCCCCGCTGTATTTCTCTGAGCTTGTTTTTTCTCCGTTTCCGCTTTATTCCCTCTTGCTCCAACAGTCCCTTTACGGGCAATCGTATCGTCTACGCCTTTTTCCTTCAGTTCGTATACCGTATGCCCACTGTCATTTACCACCACAAGACCACTGATCTCCCGGTCATCATTGTAGCTGATGGAAGAGACCGAAAAATGATCGTTACAATAAAACCGCTTCACTTTATTCTGCTCTTCTTTGTACATGATCGAAGCCTTCCCCGCAGGTATCCATATAAAAGGTGCGGTATAGAGTTCCCGTCCGATACCCCAGTTGAAGCACGCACGTTTAAAACTGTCGGAAGCCTGTGACTTTTCTTTTTCAGCATATCCAGTCGTACCCACATCCTGCTTCGCTACCCATTCCCCAGTTTCCTTATCAAGAATCTCCACCGTGCAGTACAAGTTCCCCTCTATGCTCTGGTGGCTCCGCTTCCATCCGAAGATGCCGAAGGTCTCATCCAGTATCTTCTGGTCAACCCTTGCATCCTTATAGAGTAACAGGCTTAATCCGTTCTCTTTGATCACGGACACCCTACACTCAATCTCATCCGCTTTAAGCAGCCTGATCAGATTTTGTTCCATGTTTCTCCTCCTCGTCCGCATACGGCTCTATTTTTTTCGGGATTGCTTCCAGTTCGTAACACGCATACTCCCTAAGTTCCGCATAAAAACCGTCCTCCCTGTCCAGCCATTCCTGATAAAGATGATCCAGTATGCCAAAACCAATCCCCAAAAGTTCTCTTATCATATCCTCCTGTAACTTTTCTGTATGTACTAACAGAATTTCGTACAGATTCACATAAATTTCGATCCTGTAAGAAGCCTTGAAAATGTCCTCTTTTCCCTGTTGGAGCATGGAATCCTTAAAGCACATGAGTTCCAGATGGAGCCTCTGTTGTAACAGTTCCCGCAGTTCCTTTTCTTCCATAGTACCCTCCTATGCCGCCTTCACTTCAAACCTTCTGGAATGGGAGACTTTGCCGTAATCGGCATAAAGCTCCGGTCTCTCCTCCTTTATGCGCTTTGTATCGAGCTTTGTGGAGTCGATATTTTTCCATGAAACACGGAAACTGTCGCTGCTCGCCAGTTCATTATCCTGCATGAAAAGCTTCACTTCCTGTTCGATCTGTTTCTGCTCCGCCTGCAGTTCGGAAATAAAACCAAGGATTTCTTCACGCCTCCGTAACTTTTCATCAAACCCGATAAGTTCAATGGCGCTCGCCTTCCTTGCGGTATGGAAATACTGTTCCAACACTTCATCACATGCTCTGCTCCCATCCGGCGGCGGGATAATACCTTTCACCACATGATTATTCCAGAAATCATCTTCTATGGATATAAGTCTCTCGATCAGATCATCATCCCACTCCAGTCTGCGGTAAGTAAATTCCCTTCCCAAGATGACCGCCGCGATATACCACACCCTTTTCCCGGTCACTGCCATGTAATGGTAGCACTGCATCACATAATGGAGCGGGATATTGCCGTCTGCCCACTTGTCCGCATTGTAGGCGCTAGATGTCTTACATTCCAAGCCAGCATCTTCTCCCACTATCAGTCTGTCCACATCTGCAATCATAAAGGGATGTTCCTTACTGCGGTACATGAAATTGGACTTCCTTACCTTTAACCCGGTTGCCTCCATAAAACGCTGCGCCACATAATCTTCCAGATCATGCCCGATACGGATCGCTTCACTGTCCTGTTCTTCCACAGATTCGCTTGTCTTATCCTGAAATACCTTCATGGCGCTGCTGTAGGGGTTCACACCACAAATCGCCCCTGCGTCAGAGCCGCCGATACCCGATTTCCTTAATCGGAGCCATTCTTCGTTGCTGACTCCTGTTAATGCAATTTTTTCAAACATCATTTTCCTCCTGCTATTTTATATAGAAGAAAGACTATGTGCAGTCAGGACTTCATACCCAACTACCCATAGTCATTCTTACTACTTCCCGTGATATACTGTCAGACCAAAAGGTTAATACTGCTTTCTGTTTATGCCGCCTTTACAAGCTGATATGCCTTATCAATCAACGGATTACCATCTATCGTGCGGGCAAACAGGTTCTCATTATAATTCGCCGTTTTCCGCAACGGGCTGCTGTGTGTGGCAAAATCAGACACCGCATTGACAAAGCGGTACGCATTGTTTCCCACCTTCTGCAGATCGGGTGCGTCATAATACCTCCGCTCCATATCCCGGCGCAGTTTTACGGTGTTCCTGCTCTGGATCGGCGTAGCTTCCTCTTCCATAGGCAGGAGCAGTTCAATGTATTCCTTCACCTGCGCATCCGTCATCTTCTGTCTGCGCAACTGCTCAAACTCGATACTGAGACTGTCCATGTATCTCTCCGCCATAAAGAGGGTGTCCTTTGCCTCCTGTATCTTGTCATGGATATTGCCTGCATGGATCATAGAAAAACTCCGCTTTGCCGTATTCAACGCAAGATTCAAAGTATTGTTACAGACAACTCTTACAGGAGTCACTGCTACTTTCACAGAGCCGGAACCGTCGTGGGTATTAGAGAACACCAGATAAGGACTGATCCGTTCTCCCGCTATAACATACTCTTTGGGCAGTCTTGCAAGCAGCCAGACCTTCTTCCCCTCCTGCAGTGATCCGGCTGTCTCGTACCGCACTCCTTTTCCGAGCAGTTCATCCGTAAAGCTGAAAGCATCTGTATTCTGAACCACCTTATAGCGATCAGATACCACGCCCAGCACTTTCCTGTCTGAACTTCGCACATTTGCCTTATACCCTTTCACAATTTCTTTACAGCCTGTATATACAGGCTCCTGCACCACCATCCAGTCAAGCCCCGCAAGACGTAAAGCATCTGCTGATGTGGGCGCTTCCATGACGATCGTACCTAATCCGTGCCACGGTTTCTCCCTTACGGAGAACATTGATTCCACATTTGCCGACATAAAATCATCTCCTTTTCTCTTAGATTTTTCCATGCATGATAAAAATGACGAAAGAAAACAGGAGCTTCCTTCCGGAAAGCCCCTGCTTAGATTTTTTATTTCGTTTTTTAACCCCCCATCAATATCTCATTTTTTCTCTACCATTCTTATACAACGTGCAGCGCCTTTGCCTCTTTACAAGATTCTGCATAGTAAGGTTATGCCTGTTCTGACTTCATGCAGAAAGTCATGCTGATAAATTTGACAAAGGACGTAAGCGCAGCCACTAATGTAGTTACTGCTTTTAAGATGTTCTCAATGAATTTCAGTTTGCCCATATGATTCTCCTTTCGCTTGACATTTTCGCAGTACCACCAGGTTTGATGGTCTGCATAATACTATGGAAAGAATATATCAGTATGTACTCTTCATATACGATATGGTATCTGACAATTAGCAAATTTGATACAGTTTAAATAATAATGCGATAAACGCTTTGTAGAGAAAACAAATCACCTTGTTCCCGTATGTTCGTAAAATATACATCTTTCCTATTTTTCGCTGTATCACTCTTACCCCTTCTTATTATCCTTCTTATATTCTTCAAGACCCTTTTTTAATATATCTTTCATTTCGGTTACTCCCTCTTTCGCTTCCTTCATCGTATTTTTCAACTCATTGATTCCCTCATTCATCATTTCCCTATATTCTGAAACTTCCTTATCATAATACATTTTTCCTTCTGCCCGTACTTTATCATATTCCTTTTTTGATTCTCTAAATTCATTTATGGATTCTTCGCGGTATTTCTTATTCATTATAAACTCAGGAATTCTTAACAGCCATATAATAAGGAGAATAGCCAATATAATAATGCCCTTTTTACCCCATGTATTCCACCATGTTTTTCTGGTAAAAGTATTATTTTCTTTGAAAATACTATCTGAATACGTCACATCCTTTACCACTATTTTATTCCTTTTTACGTAGAAGTGTCCAAATAATAATCCTCTTGGATTGTCAACACTTTCATTATACCCATAAAAGTCAATCGAAAGATCCTTCTTGAGTTGGTTGGATACATACAGATTATAGTGTCCTTTATATTTTGCGCCATCTATATAAAGATACGCTATATGCCGGGGACTTGATGGAATTCCAGCATCACTATAAGAGACATCATCCTCTTTCGTAAGTTGAATTTTTACATTTGAATTAGCTGTACTAATGTATGTTTCATTTTCTTGCATATCGGAAAAATTTGCCCTACAAAACCTAATTACAAAGGCAAGCAAAAGTATTATAAGTACTACTTTTATTAAATCTTTCATTTTCTTTCTCCTCTGTCATGTAATCACCTTTTGGTTACTTTGGTTTTTGAAAATATATTTTCAAAAAGCCTTAAGCGAATATATGTACTTCCAAATCCCCAAAGTAATCCGGTTGTAAAACGTCTCCTATTATTTGATTCACATATTTCAAGATATTGCAACGTTCCATCAACCACCAAAGGTATCATCATCCATATACTTTTTTCAATTTTTACCCTTCTTTTGAAATAAAATATATATGTAAAAATAGTAGAAATTAGTATGCCCGTACATCTTGCACAGACAGGAAACTGATAATGCCCAATGGTGAAACTCCTATCTGCTCTTTGATGGCAGCCAAATCTCGCCCCCAACTCCATCGAGTTCATCCAGATTAAATCAGCCCACGTTTTTCTCATGCCTTGAACCGATAACCACATTTTTCACATATCCAGTATGCATCCACATTAATATTTCGATTATCTGTAAATCCACACGCAAAACCAGCCGGTCCAAATAACATTTCGCCACATATTCCCCGTCCAATTGAATAATCTTTTCCTGAAATCTTTGTATCCGAACTCATTTTACAATAATCATTTCCACATTTAGGACACTTCATAAAAATTCTCCTTTGGAATACAGCTATCTAAAGCGTCTTGTGTTACGCGCAGTCTGACGTGTATGGAATGCGGTTGCTTTAGAAGCCACAGCAGTCTGATGTGCGCTCTTTGCTATATCTGCTGAATATGCTGTCTGTTTCACAGATTCGGCAGCCGCAACTTCTGATGCATTCTGGATAGCTCTCTGCATTTCTTCCATATGCACTTTATGCTGTTGGTCATCATATTTATTCAAAGCTTCTTTAAGGGAATCTGCCCTTCTGGACTTGATCAAATTATACAAATCATCAATACAAGCACTATAAAACATGTCCTTCCCGACAACATCCATTGCCCATGTAACTTTTCCGCCCTCATTCAGATTGTTTGCAAGTGCATACACCTCATCCAAACGTTTCCGCAACGGTTCAACATTTTGGCTAATGTACGCATCTGCTTTTGCATTATTTTCTTCTTCATGCTTACTTAAATCTGATGGTATAACAAAGGTTCTTGAAATAAAATAAGCCATGCCTCCCAGAATAACCGCCATTAAAATATTTCCCCCAGCTAATCCTATAATAGCCATAATAGCGGTAGCTCCCCCTATAATTCCAAGAGCCTTTCCAGAAAGCTGTTTCCTAAGTTTTTCCGCCTCTATCTGTTCACTATTAATTTTTCTTGATATCTCCACTATTTCACTGTTGTATCCCTCTGCCTCTTTAGCAATCTTTCCAACCTCAATCAAAACGTCCATGGTTGCCTGCCTGTCAAGATCTGATACTTCTTCTGCTAAAACTTTCGGCTGATAAGTCATCTTCTCTTTTACATCTGCTACAGCCTCATCCATATTCCCTTCCGATTCTGTATTTCCCCAATCTATTCCAATGCTTTCCCCTACTGCAAATGCACCCTCACTTATAAGGTTATCTATAATCCCCTGTGCCATTTCCTTAGGAATATCAGTTATCGTATATTCGCTTCCTTCCGCAACGCTATCAACAATTTCTTTAGCTTCTTTTAATCCCATCCCTGTTGCTTCACGCACTATTTTAATAATTTTAACTTTATTCTCTCCTACGCTTTTTAATACAATATTTGTCATTTGTTTCCTCCTTGTTACAAGCTTATCAATAATATAATAATATTGAGTAATCTTGCTATATTTAGTCTATTGCTCATATGCATTTCTAACTTCGTTTTCAAATTATATTATTCGGTCTCATTTTCTTTTCTGCGTTTACTCAATACACCCTCAATAAACTTCACAGTGTATCCTCCTGCCCTTGCAATTTTCGCCCGTTCCCGCCTATCGCTCTCCTGTTTTGCCAAGTCTGCTATAAACTCAGGGCGGTACAGCCTCATAGGACAGTCAATCTTATCCCCACGAAAATACTTAAATAGTTTAAGCATAGCATCACGTCCTATCAATTCAAAAAGCTCTAAGTAACTGTCATTCAGAGCCTCGGCTTCCTTACCGTCAACGCCAAAAGCCTGATAAACCATTTCTTCATTGATATTATCAAGATCAATATTCAATAAATATCACCTCCCATATTTAAAAATTTTATCATCGCATATCTCCTTAAATCCAGTTATATAAAGGAACTTTTAAGGGGGAATATAAAGTTCCTTTAAAAGTTCCTTCTCTTAAAATTTATCTGTAAAAAGCTACTCTGTATCATGGTTTTCCTATTTCAAAGCCATACAAAATGGCTCTCTTGCAGCCACAATACCCCATCATGTGTAAGCGGCAGCGGTATATCACTAATCAATGTTCCGAAGAAATTCACCATGATACCATATCCTACTCTTACTGGATTGCCTTGACTTTCATCATCATCGGCAACCTCATACTGATATCGTTCTTTTGGTACGGTACTCCTGTCTATACGCATGTCACTGAAATCGCATAGGATACCACATACACTGACTTTCTGAAACTTCTCCTTCTTGTAATCAAGTCTCATGATTAAATACCTCCCTGCTCATTTCTCATATATAGAGCCGTCATTGTACACCCTGTAAGTGACTGTATCACCGCCAACACGCCCAACGATTTCAACAAAATCCGGTGTAGGAAATGTTTCCAGAATATAATCCAGATGTTCCAATGCTTTATTCTGGGCTTTCTCAACTCTTTCTGTCGTATCCTTTGCCATATCTTCCTCCAATCTGCCCTCGTAACCTCCGGGACGGGCAACAAAAGAATCCCTATGCCACAGCCGACACAGGGATCATTATACTTCTATATTCAAAATATCAACCTCCACATTCCCCTTCGCTAACGTGAAATGCCCCAGAGAATTGCATATCTGTTGCATTTGATTACGAATATGCAACGCCTACACTCTATCCGTCCTTAAATACCGAAATCTACAACACATTATTTGCATCTGTTATCATATCTATTGCAAAATCCTATAAAAGAGTCTGATCATCAACACCATAGATACCTACGGCATAACTCTCTGTCTCCAAACTCCTGACAGTATATCTAACTGATAAAATCCAGAACACCGCTGAGTTCATCCGGCAGTCTCCCACATGCTTCTGGTAGTCCTGCTTCTTCCGGCATAGATTTCTCTGGAATCTTCTGTACAGTTACCGTACCGATACCTGCCAATAATGCCCCTACCAACTTCATTCCCTGTTCCTGCATCTCTTCCCGCACCATTACAAGCATATGCTCATGAAACTGCTGACGCTCTGCCATCTCTAATTTTACATTGAGATATTCCTCCAATGCCCTTTTCACATAAGAGGTAAGTGACACAGAACCCGCTGCTTCTGTCAGTTTCATGTACAGACTGCTATCTGCCTCATCTTCCATGTTAAAGCGAAGGAATATCGCTTTCCGTTGTCCTGCCATCAGGTCACCTTCTCTCTAACATCTGTCCTGCAAGGAACTCATAACCCTTCGCATTGGCACACAGGTCACAGTCATAAGCGGTATGATTCCTGAATTTTCCTGCATGTTCGCGCGCCATCAGCGCACCACCTCCCACATAAATGATGTTGATATAATCAAGGCTGTAACCCCGTTCAGAAAGTTCCAGTTCCAGAGAATGTATTTTTTCCCGCATCATCCCATGGATTAGCTCCGCATAGACTGACGGCAGATTGCTTCCTTCTTTTAACATGACCTTCATGATCTCATGTTCCGGGATATCCTTTCCTGTCTGTATCTTCATATCCCGTTGGATTTCTTTGATCCATTTGACCATTGCTTTCTCGATCGTGATAGACTTGCTCTCAATCGGAAGCCCATTCCGCACATAGACAACATCCGTTGTCTTGCTCCCGATATCTACGATCAGGTAATCGTCTTTCATATTGCCAAGCCTTGAAGCAATCGCGGAATAGCACTGCGGGCATACGATCACTTTTACAATCGTTACGGAATAATCTTCTCCTTCATAGGAAAATTCCAACGTATTCTGCTGATCATAGTAATCGATCAGTTTCAGCTTATCTCTTCCATAATTGGAAAATGGCAATCCCACCGCAAGTATGATATCTGCTTTTTGGACTCCCGCTTTCCGAAGTTCCATTGCGATAGCAACCATTGTACGAAGTCTTGCCGTATCATCCGATATTTTATCTTCTGTAATTGCTGACCTTCCCTCTCCCACTTTGAAAAACTCTCCATCATAAAACAGGGAGTTTTCCTTCAGCGTTGGCTCCACAGCGCCAAGCCTATGTACACCGTTATCAAATATGAAGTTTGCAGTCTTCCCAAGTTGGTAGCCGTCATCGAAACCTATGATACACTTTTCATCTTCCAATTTGATCATCTTTCTTATGCTCTCCTTCCTTTATGCTAGTATCATCTTAAGGAACTCCTGTTCCGTCAATACAGTAATCCCAAGTTCCCTTGCTTTCACTAACTTGCTTCCCGGCTTATCCCCACAGATCAGATAATCCGTCTTACGGGTGACAGAATTTGCCGCTATGCCGCCAAGAATTTCAATCCTGCTGTTGATATCATTACGGGTGAAATTTTCAAGTTTCCCTGTCGCTGCGATTGTGCATCCTGCAAACGGGTTACTGTTTCCATTCTTTTTCTCTTCCATGATACGATCCTCTCTTTCATCTCCAATCTTGAATCCCCTGCTTAAATAGAAATAATATTGCTATGAGCAAAAATGTCCTCTTTGTGTAACCTGTCCCATATTTCTTTCCAAAGTATTTACCATACATCCCTCGCAGGTATGAATGCAACCGAAACATCTTGATATTTCATAAAATATTCCATGCCTGTATCCGGCTCTCCGTCAAATTCATTACCGACTGATGTACATAAATTAGCTTTCCCACCTGCCCTCGGATTCACATCCTTCCAGATAACCCCCTCGTCATCCATATACACTGGTCTGTCCCACGAATCCCTGCCTAAGTGTTTCAAATGCAGGATTGCTGATTCGTCCGTACTTTGTTCCTCCTTACATAATTTTTCTATCATCATTTGCTTTTCCATCATATTAAATCCTCCTGTAAAAGAAAAAATCCCTGTGCCACAAATGGCACAAGGATCGCTATAGTATCATGATTATAATATATATCTGTTAACATCGTAAATCCGACATTTCCATAATAAGAAATATTATGATAAAAAGGAATCAGTTTTCCCCTATCCAATTATATATTCCAATACAGCATTCATAGATGAATTATAAATAGTTCTCGCTCTAACTGGTCCAATTAAGTGAGCTTTTTGTAAATCTGTCTCTGATGCATTTAAAATATCAATTAATTTGCAAAACCCTTCTTTCTTAATTTCTGCTTTCTGATATTCATATATATCTAAAATATCTATGGGTTTATTTAATAATTCCTTTAAGTCAATCCCTCCATTATCCAAATCAATATTATTTTTTATTTGTTCCAAATCTTTAAATGCTACAGAGTTTGCACCATATTCGGTGACCACCTTTATTGATAATCCTTTTCTTAGTTTATTTATATAAGTAGACAAATCAGATACTGGTGTATTTGCTGCAACAATCCCCATATTTATCTGGTATCTATTATAAATATTCCCTCTAATCTTATACCCTTCTGTATGCAAAACAACAATTCCTGCATATTCTAAAATACTTATCGCTTTCTTTACCAATTCTGGAGCATCTTTATGTATTATAAAATATATTGTTTGCTTATCATAATCTTCTTCATTTTCAGATCGGGCATTTTTGTTTTGTGTTTCAGCCAGAACTTTATCTTCTATAAATATCCTTCCCCAATCAACTATTTCTTTATATGCCCTAAACTTTTCTCCTAATTTTGTATATTCATTCCATATTTGAGTTCTATAAAAGTCTTTAAGAGTTGAATTAACATTCACTTTCTTTAATGATGTTAATTTCTCACTTGCTTCATAGACACTTTTTAGTAATACACGCGGATTACCTGTCGCAGCATAAATCAGAGAATCAAGCAAATCTCCTCTTTGAATCAAAATTCCATACGTTTTATTGTCTATCTGCCGTTCAATAATATCCCTCATTTTTTCTACGTAGTCTTCTGCTAATATGTCCTTTTCGACTCTTTTCACGATAGAATCGTGAAACACTTCAAATGTTCCATACGATGTTATTCCTGGATATACCGCAGCCTTACAGCAAATCTTAGAATCTCTTAAATCTCTAAATAACGTAAAAAATTCTCTCTGTTGCTTAGGCAAAAAATTATGGCAAGCCTCATCAAACAAAAACACTATGTTTTTTATACTCAATTCGGTACAAATTGAATGTAATAATTCTTTAAAATAGTCAATATCATCTATGAAGGGAATCGATGTTCCTTCATCAATTACATCTTTCTTCCACGACTTTTCCAGCCTTTCAATAAAACATTTTATTTTGATTGCCAATTCATCCGTTTCTTCACTCTCTTTTCCCAATAATAGTGAAAATATATTCTTAGTTTTTAAAATACCTACCTCTTTCAACCGCCCTTGAAGTGCAAATAAAATCTTTGACAACATCCATTTTTTGAATTTTTCTTCCTCGTTATCTATCAACGCAGCCGACGAAAAGCTAACAAAAACAGGAAGCGTCCTATTTTGTTCAAATTTCTCTAATAATTCTTTTTCTGCAACTTTAAGCAGCATAGTCTTTCCTGTTCCCCTGCTTCCTATCAAGAGTCCAGTAACATTACTTTTCAAAAATTCAATATTTTCTCTATCGTGTTCTGTGTCGACATAATATTTACTAATTTCTTCTATTGTCAAATCTTCTGTTCTTAATGTAAAACTTATCATTATTTCCAATACTCCTTTATTTTCTCCAATGTGCTAATTAATTGCAATTTTTTCAAATTCTTTTCTATTATACCTTTATATGTTTCGTCAATACCTAGGTTCGAGTTACTATGCCTTATAAGTAGCAATGCGATTACAACATTGGTAAGATCATAATACATATCTAAAAATTCTACCAATGTATTTTTATTGTAATCAACTATTTGATGTTTTACAGTATACATATATTCATATTTTCCATGTACAAACTGAGAACAGCCCCGATAAATTTTTCTACACAAAGTAAATAAATCTTCAAATTCATCTTCGCAAAATAATGAAAGATATCTTCTGTTTAACACCCCCGTTTCCCCATTTTCTAACACAGCCCACTTAACATCGTACTTATCTTGTTTCCAAAATAAATATTCATAATTATGATCCAAGAAATACACATACGCCAAAGATAACTCTATCCCACTTCTCAAACTAATATATGCATTTCTATACAATGCCTGCAATCCAGAATATAAACCGGAAATCAAATCATGTATTATCTCTTTTAATATGATTTGAGTATCATTATCAATATGGCTTGAAATTTCTTCAATCACTTCTATATTTAATGCAATTTCACTTATTTTTTTATCATTCTCTTTTATTGACTTAGATATATTATCATCCAACTTATTTTTAAAAATTTCTAACAATTCTTCTATCATTAGTTTTCTTATGTAGCCCCCTACTCGTTAGCTTAATTTATTAATAGCATATATAACTATTTTACTATATTATCACAATGCCAATCGTTTTTCCACAAAAATGAAGGACATAGCTACCAGTATATCCTTAAATTGATCTTTTCAACTCTTCTACTGCTTTAATCTTTCACTTTTTATGCCTACGTTCCTGAAAAGCTTTTCGTATGCCACAACTATATCACTTTTTCATCCTCATATAATCCAGTCCTATTTCTTTATATTCCTCATTAAACTGTATTTTGTTCGTCTTAATTTACTCTGATGCATATATGCAGTCGCACAGATTATCCATTTCTACATCGGAATCATACAATCTTCATTTTACATGCCGTACAATATATACAACTGATAGTAAAATCACACCCAATATTATCAGTCCCCCAACAATGCTATAATCTGCCTCATCGTATCCACATCTATATATTTTATCAAGTAAGGAACAACCAATTCAAAGTTCTTCTTTTTCACCCCCGAAATCCTCCTAATATCAGTCCAACAAAAAGGCTTCCCTTCCCCTTCCAACTTCCGATAAGCCCAAATAATCTTCCTCGCCCAACTCTCAGGATAAGTTTCCGTATATCTCTCAAAAATAGCCTTACACCTCGGCATATTCTCCAACTGATGTCCAAGCAGATTCATTTCCCGATACACAAGCTTTTCTGATACTCTCTCTGGTCTGCCGTTTTCATTAGCAGTTCCATCATATACAGCCTTGACCACCTTCTCTAATACAGGAGCTGTTTCCCGATCCAACGCCTCCCAATCCACAGGTGCAGTATTTCTCATATAATGGCTGTCCTGTTCCTGCTGAATCTGCTCCTTAGTTAAAGCGGATTCCGTTAATTCCTCTGCTCCCATCCCCAAGTAAAAAGCAATCTGGCAGACAACCAAAAAGTCATACAGATTCTCTAACAATACTCTCTGAATCTGATACACACTTGCAACACTACATATCCCCATACTTCCGTAGAACTCACCCATATCATCAGCAAGCATTTTCGTATATCTGCTCCGTCCTGATGGCTTCAAATATTTTGTCCTGCTCATTCCATCATAAAGAATAGAACTGATAGGGATATCACTGTCAAAATCCATCACCGAATCAAATACTGATACCAGATATTCCATATACTGAATCACTGATAAGTCACTTTCAAATACTGCTTCTCTGTCATATGTATAGTTTTCAGCAGGACAAAACGTAAAACTCTGCTCACTCTTTGCCGGAACACTCGATTCCATAAGCCTACACTTATGCCGTGTACATATACACATATTCCTGATCTGATGCTTCCTATGCCAATACGTTTCCCCGTAAATTTCTCTGTCCTCTTTCACGCACAACGGGCAATACCGCAGATATCGTTCCCCATCATTTCTGGGAAGAACAGGAAATAAATAATGTACATCACAAGAATCATGCCACAAACGATACAAAGCCTCTTTCTTTTCTGCTAATGGAATGAACCGCGCATACTGAGGATACATGGTATGATCTAAGACCAACTTATCCAGAGAATATATTTTATCGATCTGCTCCATAGCTTCATTGTTCAAGTTCCCTATAAATTCTTTGCTTAGATAATCTGATTTCTTACAATACAATTCCTGCAACGCCGTCTTATGGGAAAAACAACCCGAATGCACATAATACCTACAGAGCCAACTATATACCAGTTCATCAGGATAAATGGTCGGCATATGTGCGATCATACTGCCACCTCCAAGACAATCATATACTCTTTCAATAACTGCACAATATCCACATTTTCATCTCTGGCAACAGATACTAAATCTGCAATCGTAACTTCTCCACTATTCCCTTCTCTTACAGGAGCCTTTACACCCACACTTGTAACTGACGCTTTCTTTTTAGACTTGGAAGTCTGCTTTTTCTGTTCCATATGTATAAATCCATGCAACATAGACAACCGCTTTTGATATGCCTCATTTAAAGATTCCAGATTCAGAACCTCTTTGCCATTCAAAATAGCAATCTCCTGTGCATCATGGATCAGTGATACCACCACTGATATATTCCCCGAAGTATGCTCATAAAGCCATTCCCTAATCCCATCCGTAATCTCCGTCCTTATTTTCACATACTGATAGGAAAACACAATCTCGCAAAATCTTCTAAAATCCGTACCATACTCCATCACATCATACCGCAAGCCTAACGACCTTCTGGCAAGCTGAACCGCCTGTTCAAAAAATACCGCACTCTTAGGAGTCCCCACCATACAGATAGAAATACCGCTATTATTGATAAGCTGCGTCAACATCCCTACAAGGCTCTTTCCATTCTTACTGTTACATACATTCTGAATCTCATCCACCACCAATAATCCAATGTGATTCAATGCTACCTGACTGACGCTCCCGATCAGCATATCCGTTGTCGTTCTGGCTCTTAGCGCATTCTGGTAATATTTACTGTCTATCATTTCATCCACTTTACGCAGCATCTCTAACAGCAGCCCTTTCACAGAAGAATCAAAAGGACACTGGACACAGATACAGGGAATAATCTTCGTATATGGATTTTCCACCTCAATCACTCTATTCTCTGTAATCAACGTGATTGCCCTGCTTATCGCGGAACTTTTGCCAATGCCGGATGCCCCAATGATCGTAAAACTGTCAGAGCCACCCATAATACCGCTGTACTCCTGCTGTATCACAGCTTTATAATTCTGATTCCTCTGTTGTACCGCCAGTTTCGTACCCTTCTTCTGTAATGAACGTAGCAATGCCAGATACATTTTACTGTAAATCTCCAAGGACATCTGAGAGGGCACATATATCCTGTAGAGATCAGAAAGCGCCATAAGACGCATAGGAACCTCTGCTGTACAGATTGATTCATCATACTTCGGTAAAACTTCCAACGCTGAAAATAAATCTTCCCCTGCTCTCATTGGTGGCAGAATATGAATAATGTTTAAAAGATCAGTCATGTTTTGCTCCCTCCTTCATATAATCCTGATGACATCTGCTCTGTTCCTTTCTTCTCGTATGGCGGATATTCTTCATATGTACATCCTTATGAATACCGACACTTCCTGCAATAGTTTCAATATGTTGTGCAAGATCAATCTGCGCCTGTAAGTTGTTCCTCACTTCGTTCTTGCTAATAATCCTCTGTCCAGTCTGTATCTCCTGCACTCCAACAAGGTCTTTTCCCTGAAAACGGGATTCTATCAAAATAAATTCTGTATAAATCCCATTCTCAATTACCCATACAGAAGTCACATTCTCTGGGTTATAAGCAACCATCACAGTACCACCAGATAGATATTGCTCTGTATATCCCTCACAGTGATACCGTAACTTATTTACTTTCAACCCCGTCCGACCAAATTTTCCTATAGTTCTCGGCAATAATGTCAATATCAGTTCTCTACTATCCACACTGATTAAATTTGCCCCAATCTGTGACTTACCCCATTCCCAGATACAGGACGCATAGGGCTTCACTTGTGTATTTATCATAGCTTTTGTATAAGGGAAGTTTTCTATGATCCGCTTTGAATTATAGTAGATCATACAATGTAGAATAATCTTCTCAAAATCCATCATAGTCAGACAGGCATCCTTACGGTAATCATGTGCACCCCGTTCCTGATAATCTGGTTCGATTACACCCTTCCCCTTTAAATGCTTCTTATATGTCTCCTGTATCAGATCAAAAAACTTCTCTACCAATCCTTTTAGTTCTGGTCTGTATGATGGCAGATTGACCACCGTAACACCCAGCTCCGCTATCTGTTCAAAATTCTCTGATTTATATTCACTACCCATATCGGTAACAAATGTCCCCGGAAGCCTGTCACAATCCCAATCTTCCTTTTCTATAGAAATACCATAACGCTTACACCATGCAACCTTATCCGTTATGGTATTCAACATTAACCCACGAAGACTGTATACGCCACCTTCCCATGAAAGAGAATAGCCACAACACAGACTGCTGTAAGCATCAATACATGCAGTAAGAATAGGTCTGCCAACCAGATTTCCCTCATCATTGATCAGATAAATGTCACACACCGTAGCATCCAACATCCCCACACCAATAGAAGGTGCAAACTCCTGTACTCCTTCACCAATAAGAGGTCTATTATTCCTCTGATAATTCTTCAATCCATCCCTCGAAATATAGAAGTTCTGCATTTTTCTTGTCTTACGGTAAAAATATCGAAACTGATAGAAAGATGGATATTCTTCACCCAACACACCACTGGCATCGCAATACTTCTCTTTGAGCATCATTGTATATGCCGTCATAAGGGATTGCTTCTTTGTGGTATAGAAAAACTTGTTCAACGCCCATCTCATATGCTTTTCATCCTGTGTCAGTTCTCGTTCATCCTTCCTCTTTTTCGGAGCAAGAACAGTTATATCCATATAGCTTAGATACAGACAGAGATAATTCCTGACAGTCTGTTTTGACACTTTATGTTCCTCTGCTATAGAACAAATCAGTTTAGAACGTATCTTATCATCTGCTATGAAAGAAACAATCGGTGCAATCATTGTATATCGCTCATGCATAACCTTCCTCTGGTCTGCATCTAAAGTACCAATAGCAACACTGGTAAATCCTGTAGCCTTTAACAGTTCATTATCAGTACATACAGATAATTCTTTGCCAGAGCATTGAGAATACACCCTCAACAATTCAGATTCCGATAATACAGAATCCAATGATTCAAATTTCCTCCACACAGGCATAGTATGTTTCACACAGTCAATCATGAGGATTCTATCATCCTGAAAATCCAATATACGAATGATGTTATCACCAGAACGTAACAGATCATACTTCTTCATCAATAACCAACCCCCAATCCGTAACTCCATGCCTGATCCAATACTCCCTTGAAGCATCCAATAGCTTCACTGTCAAAGGCTTCATCAGAAACTTACGAAACACACACTCCCGTACCATCAGATCACCGTCTGTCTTGGTGCAGACAAAATCTGATGTATACTCTCCGGCCTCCAACCCATCTAACAGGACATTGCACCTGATTTCCTTAATCTCATCACTCTCCTGCAACAGATCAGCATAAGCATACTGGATCGCATCATATGTCCTGCATATATCAGAACACTTACCAATCATCCTCTTCTCACATCTTCCTTTGAAGTTTTTCTTCCTCATCCTTCGCAAAACCTCCCATCCGGGAACATCCTGCATTTTCCCAAAAGCGCTCCCAAAAATAAAATTAGAGTGTTTTTGGGGATTTTGTCTATCATTTTTGGGAAATAATAATTCCCTCAAATCCCCATTTTACAAGAATTCCAGACCTATTATCATTTTCCCAAAAACATCATAAACAAATATCACCATGTCGTAGGGCATTGAAATTTATTCTATATCGGGCATATAAAAGGCACTTTGTTTTATCCTCCTCCGCTAGCGCTTCGGCTGCCCCTACTCCATGGTGATTTCTATGCAGTACGTTCCACAAATCCCGTATTTATGCGAGGGAAAGGATAGTCGTTAGACAAAAATAAGACCCCGCATCCTGCGATGCAAGGTCTTATTTTTCTATGTCGTAGAATAAATATCTTTGCCCCTGTATAGAATAAATTCCAATGCCCTACGACAAAAGGAAAGAGAACTCCTACCTACTTTGTATAGCCGCCTGCGCAGCCGCGAGCCGGGCTATCGGCACTCTAAACGGTGAGCAGGAAACATAGGTCAGCCCCACCTTATGGCAGAACTCCACGGAGGACGGATCACCGCCGTGCTCGCCGCAGATACCCAGCTTGATGTCAGGTCTGGTTGTACGTCCCTTCTCCGCCGCCATCTGTACAAGCTGTCCCACGCCGCTCTGATCCAGTCTTGCGAAGGGATCAGACTCGTAAATCTTATTCTTATAGTAATCGCTTAAGAACTTGCCTGCATCGTCACGGGAGAAGCCGAAGGTCATCTGGGTCAGATCGTTGGTCCCGAAGGAGAAGAACTCTGCCTCCTCAGCGATCTCGTTTGCCAGAAGCGCCGCACGGGGAATCTCAATCATTGTGCCGATGTGGTACTGGATGTCGGAATTTTTCTCTTTCTTCACGGCCTCAGCCACTTCTACAACCACATCCTTGACGAACTTAAGCTCTCTCTTCTCGCCTACTAAGGGAATCATAATCTCAGGTACGACATCATATCCTTTCTCATTCTTCACCTCAATTGCAGCCTCCATCACGGCTCTGGTCTGCATCCTTGCGATTTCGGGATAGGTAACCGCCAGACGGCATCCTCTGTGTCCCATCATGGGGTTAAATTCGTGGAGGGAATCACAGATCTCCTGCACTTCCTCTGCCGTCATCATCATCTCAACCGCCAGATCGTCGATGTCCGCCTGCTCGGTAGGCACAAACTCATGTAACGGCGGGTCGAGAAAACGGATGGTCACAGGTCTGCCTTCCATCACCTCATACAACGCCTTAAAGTCACCCTTCTGGAACGGGATCAAGGCATTGAGCGCCTTCTCTCTCTGCTCCTGGGTTCTCGCCAGAATCATCTGTCTGATCTTCGGAATCCTGTCGGGATCGAAGAACATATGCTCGGTACGGCAGAGGCCGATGCCCTCCGCACCATACTTCACTGCATTTGCCGCATCAGCCGGGGTGTCCGCGTTGGTGCGCACCTGAAGTTTACGGTATTTGTCCGCCCACTCCATAATCCGCCCGAAGTTTCCGCTGACGGAAGCTTCCACAGTCTTAATGTCTCCTTTATAAATCTTACCGGTAGAGCCGTCCAGGGAAATATAATCACCCTCGTGGAACACCTCGCCGCCAAGTTCAAATACTTTGTCCTCCTCGTTGATGGCAATTTCGCCACAGCCCGATACGCAGGCCGTGCCCATACCGCGAGCCACAACAGCCGCGTGGGAGGTCATGCCGCCGCGCACGGTCAGAATGCCTTCCGCCGCATGCATGCCCTCGATATCCTCAGGAGAGGTCTCCAGACGTACCAGTACTACTCTCTCGCCCTTCTCATGGGCATCCTTCGCCTCGTTCGCGGTAAAGTATACCTTACCTGCCGCTGCGCCGGGAGACGCGGGAAGCGCCTGTCCGATTACCTGGCCTGCCTTCAAAGCGTCGGGATCAAAGGTCGGATGTAAGAGCTGATCCAGAGATTTCGCTTCGATGCGCAGAACTGCCTCCTCGGGCGTGATCTTGCCCTCATCCACCAGATCGCAGGCAATCTGCAGAGCCGCAGGTGCGGTGCGCTTGCCGTTTCTTGTCTGTAAGAAGAAGAGCTTGCCCTCCTCAATGGTAAACTCCATATCCTGCATGTCGCGGTAATGATCCTCGAGGCGGTTCGCAATCTCCATAAACTGCTTATAGCACTCGGGCAGATCCTGTTCCAGTCTGGTGATGGGCTGCGGCGTGCGGATGCCTGCCACAACGTCCTCACCCTGGGCATTGATCAGATACTCGCCGTAAATACCCTTGGCGCCCGTGGAAGGATTTCTGGTAAAGGCAACGCCTGTGCCGGAAGTTTCTCCCATATTACCAAATACCATCGCCTGCACGTTTACCGCCGTGCCCCAATCGCCTGGTATATCGTTCATGCGTCTGTATACAATCGCCCTCTCGTTATCCCAGGAACGGAACACCGCCTTAACGGCCTCCATAAGCTGTACTTTGGGATCCTGCGGGAACTCTTCACCTTTGTTCTCTTTATAAATATTCTTGAATCGGACGATGATCTCTTTCATGTCCTCGGCAGTCAGCTCCGTGTCAAATTTAACGCCCTTGGACTCTTTGATTTCGTCTAAGATTCTCTCAAAGTAAGATTTGGGTATCTCCATAACAACATCGGAGAACATCTGGATAAATCTGCGGTAGGAATCATATGCAAACCTGGGGTTCCCGGTCTTTGCCGCAAAACCCTCCACGGCTACATCCGTCAGGCCAAGATTCAGAATGGTATCCATCATACCAGGCATAGATGCCCTCGCACCCGAACGCACCGACACAAGAAGGGGATTCTCGGTATCGCCAAACTTCTTCCCCTGTTTCCCCTCCAATTCTGCAAGTGCGGTAAAGATCTGCTCCGTGATCTCATCCGATATCTGTCTGCCATTATTATAGTAGTCTGTACAAGCCTCCGTCGTCACGGTAAAGCCCTGCGGAATCGGCAGCCCCAGATTCGTCATCTCTGCAAGATTGGCTCCTTTGCCACCCAGAAGATTACGCATGTCCGCGTTTCCTTCTTCAAATAAATATACCCATTTCGCCATTTTATTTGCTATCCTCCATTCCGTTAAAATTAAAGCCTATCGGCTAGCATCTATTTTACCATATATTTGCAATTTTAACACTGGTTTTTTGAAAAATTTCACAAAAAGAAAGACAAATATTACAAAATATTTGTCGGATTAGCGTGCGAAAGCGCCGCAGTATTTTCGAAAAGAGCCAAAAGATTACAAGCTGCTGGCTCTTTTCGGAAGAAAGCTGTCAAAAATAAACACATCATACTCCCCCTGAAGCGCCTCCAGATCCTGTTCGCTGCGAACCGTCCATGCCGCCGCAGGATGTCTGAAGAGATGCCTGCATATCCGCCTTCCCGGCTCCTCGCTGAATTTATGGTTGTAGGCAATAAAATCCGGCTTGGTCAGAAAATTGAACAGAAGATGCGTCATGGCAAAATAGAGAATATTCCAGTACTCTCCCTCCCTGCGGAAATTTGAGGAGAGCTGTCCCCGCACCACATCCCTGCGGTTTAAGCGGAACCACCAGAGCACCATAGGATTAAAGGATTCGATACAGTACGGCCCACGATAAGCGCGCAGCAGCCGGTCTATGGCCCTGCAGCAGGATACATCCGCCGTCTCCGCCTTGATCTCCACGATCAGGGGCACCCGGCCGTCCACCATCTCAAGCAAATCTGCCAGTCTGGGAATCCGCTCGCCGGACTGACAGAGAGTATAAGCCTGCAGCTGATCGTAAGTGTGGTTCACAACCTTGCCCGCTACGCCGCAGATTCTCTCCAGACTAAAATCATGAAAAATAACCGGCACGCCATCGCTGCTCACCTGCACATCGAGCTCCATACCAAATCCGGCCTCCACCGCCCTCCTGAAAGCCGCCAGAGAATTTTCCGGCGCTTCCCCCGTATTGTCGTGAAGCCCCCTGTGGGCAAAGTACACCTTTTTAAAGAGCGAAGTGTCGGGTCTTTTTATCATGCGCGGCATGATCGCCAGAAAATATAAAACGGCAAGCGCCCCCATACTGCTCAGTGTAATTTTGATAGCCGCCAGAATCATAGCATTGTCCGTCCTTTTTTGCAAAGTTTCAAATATCCGAAACCATTCTACAACCATGCCCGGCACTTTTCAATATCTTTCACCTATAATTTCCCCTGTTTTCATTGTTTCCCGGTATATCCCACATCACCCGTCCGACAGTCTTACCACATCCCCCTTTTTAATCTCCTTCGTGGAGGACTCTATGATCCGGCTCTCATCGTTCACTGCCCCTTCTATCGCTATCAGTTTGTCGTTCTTGTCAACGACGCTGACGGTGATCTCCTCCACATAATATTCCGTGCCAAGAATCCCCTCCCGCTCATTCACCACATACACAAAATTCCTGTCGTTCTCCGTATGCAGCGCCATAGGGGAAACGCAAACGGGATACTTATCTCCCACCTTGGAACAGGTCATCTTTCCGGAAAGACCAGGCATTCCCGTCTCCTCTGGCAGCCTCAAAAGAGCCGTATAACTGCCCGGCATATTCTCGTTTTCCTCGATATAATCCACCGTGGCATCCATCTTTTTGCTCCCGTCGAGCTGCAGTTTCACATCGTCATTTAGATTTACATAACTCTTCTGTTCTTTGGTGAGGGGAACCCGGAACTGGCAGGGCACCTCACTGTCCGCAAGCAAAAAAGAGGCGGTATCCGGCACCCGGCCGCCTGTCTGCACATAGACGTCCGTCACCATCCCACTCATGGGGCTTGCGATTTTTCCTTCCTGCTCCTGAATGGCCTTGTATGATGCAAGCTTTTCCTGTATCGCCGCCAGCTCCGTCCGATAGACGGCCAAGGCCGCATCGGCATTGTCCTCCTGCAGAATATCCTCCACCTTGCGGCCCGCATCCTTTATGGTGTTGTCTCTGTTCCACTTGGCGTCCGCCTCCGCATAGGCGGCGGCCTGCAGCTCCTGCTTCAGCCGCTCCTCCTCCTGTTCTCTGGCCTGCCTTTCCGCCTCCATCTCCTCCTCGGTCTTCGACTCTCCATTCTCCTTTTCCCAGTCGCCCTCATGCTCTCTGTTCTGGGCCTGTAATTCTTCCAGCGCCTCCTCGGCCTGGACCACACCCTCGGCCGCCCTGCCCACCAGCGTATCCTGATATCTGGAAAGGGCGTCATAATCCTCTCTGGCTCTGGCTTCCTCCCGTTCTCTCCTGCTTTGTGCCAGCTCCTTATTGTGGGCGATGGCATCGATCTCAAGCCGCACTTTTGCCGCAGCCAGCTCCTGCTCCTCCATGATCTGCTCCATATCATCAAGATCCACAGTAAACAGCAGATCTCCCTCTTCCACTTTATCCCCGGCATGCACCGCAAGCTCCTTCACCCGCAGTCCGCTCAGCGCCGTCACCGGCAGTTTGGCCCCTGCCTCCACGATGCCCTCCGCCTCCACGATATGCTCGATATACTTGGATTCTGTCCGGGTTGTCGAAACCATAGGCAGCTTTGAAGCATATATGCTTTTTGACACCAGCGTGCACAGCCACATAAAAGCCATAAAAACCGCCAGCCCCGCTACAATCCTCTTCCTCCGCTTATCCATGATTCCGTCCTCCTCACAGTCCTTCTATCTTTTCACGCTATTCTTTTAAGCCTGAATACACAATTCCCTGCTCCAGATAATCCTGTCCCAGAACAAACACAAAGGCCGCCGGAATCAAGGTGACAAACGAGGCGCAGAGCGCAAAACCCGCCTGCAGCCATGAAATCTCCGGCAGATATAAGGACAGCGGCCACAGAGCCTTCTCTTCCAGAAAGGCCAGCGGCTGTTCCATCAGGTTCCAATACTCCAAAAACCCTAACACTATAGCAGACAATATGCCGCTTTTCCCCAAAGGAATACCCATTGTCAAAAATATCCGTAGTTCCCCTGCCCCGTCGATTCTGGCCGCCTCAAACAGCTGTGGCGGAATCGCACGGAAACCGCCGTAAGACAGAAAGATCGGCAAAGTGGAAAACACCGCAGGCAGAATGATCGCCGCATGGGTATTCATCAAAGTCAGTCGGTCAAGCACCAGATAGCTGGACAGCATGGTCACCTGAAAGGGCAGGAGCATCAGCACCACATAGAGGGCAAACAATGCCCTGCTCCCCCGCACAGAGTAGGCCGCAAAAGCCCATGCCGCAGGGACGCCCACCAGGAGCTGTCCCGCCAGAATGCAGAGCACCAGTTTCACGGAATTCCAGAACAGGACGAAAAAAGAGGGTGTCATAAACAGAAGTCTCCCGTAGTGCTCGAAGGTGGGATAATCCGGCATCACCTTCCAGCGGATATATCCCTCCCCGTCCCCAAACACAGGCGCCAGATACGCTTTCATTTCCAGACCATCCATAACCGATCCAGTCAATATCAGAAATACGGGAAAACAGATCAGAACGGCCGGCACAAGTAATGCCCCTGCCGCCATATACTTTTTTATCATATCACACATATTCTTTCTAATCCCCGGCATTTTCCGACCTTCTTTTCTCCATAATACCTTGCGAAGCTCTTCTCAACATTATATCTATTGTGCAATCTCATCAACCATAATTGAGTTTCGCATCCTTATCTGTCTCACTCCGCCTTGTCCCAGATTCGCTGCAAAGCCATAATCGCCACAAACAAAACCGCCCCCACGCACACTGCTGCAGCAGCCATCTTGTCAAACTCCAGATTGACGAACCAGTTGTTGAACAGATGCTGGAGCAGGTAAATATCCTCCTGCGGATAAGACCCTGCCACCAGATAAGCCTCCCTGTAAATCTTAAACGAATTGAGGAAGGACAAAATCACAATCGTATAAAAACTGCCTTTCAGATTCGGCAGGATGATATAACGGATGCATTTCCCTCTTCCCGCCCCGTCCACTCTGGCCGCCTCGACAAACTCATTGGGTATGGACAGAATCCCCGCCAGCCATAGCACCACCGTGTAACCTGTGTTTTTCCACAGATAACTGGCCACCAGCACCCAGAAGGAAGCACCCGTCCCCAGATAATCCATCGTCACATTCTCCCACAGACCTGTAAACTCCCCGATCTTTGTGAGAAACAGGTTTAGAAACCCCTGCCTGTAAAAGACCATTTTCCAGACGAGAACGATGGTCGCCGTCGGCATGGCAAGCGGAAACAGATACACCGATTTGATCAGCGAAGCGTTTTGAAAACGGCTCAGCGTAAGCGCCACCAGAAGCCCCGCCAGCACCAGAAGCGGAATGCATACCATCGTAAACCGCGCGGTATTTTTTACCGCCAGCACAAACGCCTGATTTCGGAATATAACGCCATAATTTTTCACGCCTGTAAACTCGCCCGTAACCGCCGTCTGAAAAGACCGCTTCACCACGTCCAGAAAAGGCAAAAGCACAAAAAGCATCACCCCCGCAAGACTCGGCAGAAGAAATAACAGGAAAGCGCGCCTTCTGCGCCTGTATTTTTTCCCGTTCCCCCACGCCTGCCTATTTCGGATTCGTAATTTATGTAAACTGTATTGCATTCCTCGTGTTTCTGTCATTCCTTCGCAAACTCTCCCGTTACAGTATGGTATTATTCATTTTTCCACTATTTTCTATTATTATCTACACAATTATTTCATATCACAGCCCATAATCTCTATGCGGAGAATGCCGTCCTTTTGTATTCTTCTCACGCTGTTATTCGGACATATAAATCCCCAGTTTCTTCTGCACAGCCTCCACAGCCTCCTCCAGACTGCATTGCTCTTCCATGTAATACTTCCCGGCTTCCCGCACCGCATCTTCTACAACCGCGTCATACAGATAGGGGGTGCGGACAGAGGAGAGCAGATCGAACAGTTCCTTCGTCTCCTGCTCCGTTGGCACATAGACGCTCATTTGAACCACCAGACCATTCTCGTCCCCAAAGCCGTATCCGCTGAAAGGCTCTCCCGGCTTGCCCCATTCGGGGAGCTGACCGCCCAACGTCTCAAGATATGTCTCTAAACCCGCCTCATTGACGGGAAAACCGACTGGATAAATCATACGCTGCATATCCTCGGAAAGCGCTTCCCGCAAAAGCCCGCCGGCAAGCTCCGTCCGGGCGGATGCTGCGTTCACGCCCATCAGCGCATAAGGGCGGAAGGAATCCTTCGCGTTTCCCGGCGTCAGCGCCATCTGACAATTTATGCCATTCTCCCCGTTGTCCGACCGCTTCACAGACTGTAAAAAGGCGTAATTGTATGCGTTTTTTAATTCTCCCAGAGCCACCTTCTCATTGCCGGCAACGATCTGCACGCCGCCGCCCTGCAGGTCATTGTAGGCGCTGAACTCATCGCTGCTGCCAACCGAGTTTTCGGCTCTCCCCTGATAGACTTGCAGCAGTTCCTCGGGCAGCCCCTCCATGCAGGCATCATAAATACGCTTCGTCTGCTCCAGATAGTCGGACAGCTCCGCTGCATTGAGCTGCCCCGACTCCGCAAACCAGAGCGGCGCGGACACCGGCATCAGTGCATTCAGTATCATGTCCTCGCTGTAAGTCTCCAGAATGCCCTCACCCGGATGCTCCCTTCTTAGTTTCTCTATCATATCCGCCAAAGCGGAAAGATCCGACACTTCCGTCATATTTTCTTTGTCAGTCATATACATGGACACGGTCAGCGCCGCCGGAAGCATACAGATTTTTCCGTCCGCCGTAAAACTTTCCTTGATATTCGGAAGAATCTTTTCCTCTTTCTCCAGTTCCGAAAGATACGGCGCCAAGTCCGCCAGAACCCCCTTCTCCACATAGGAGTTTACGGGAAGCCCGTCCAGAATAAGAAAATCGGGACCCTTACCCGCCATGATTTCCGTGTTCAGCTTTTTCACCGCGTCTTCTCTGGTGACGCCGCCCTCCTCGTCCATGCCCACCTTGTATTCCACATAGACATCGGGATGCGCCCCCTGATAGCGGATGATCGCCTGCCGTAAAATATCGTTCTCTGTCAGACTGTACGCCGTGAGCGTCTGCAACGGCACGGTACTGATTTCGGGATCGTAGGCGAAGGATGACACCTTGCCCTCGGAAAATGCCGCCATAAAGCCTTCCTCCGCCATCCGTATCATCTTCACCACATGCTTCATGGGGTCGCTCAGACTGCACAGTCCGCCGTTGATCACCTGCTCCATGACCGTGCCGCCGATCACATGACGGTACACGCCCTTGCTGCAGACCAGATAAACGCCCTCTTCCTCCGCCGGAAAAATACTGTAGGTGGATTCTGCGACATGCTTGTTGGCCGCACAGTTTTTGTACACAAAATCCGTGATCACGTCATCCTCAATGCGCTCCGCCGTGTCCAGCGCGTACAGGACAACACCGCCACTCTCGCTCTTGACCGCCATATAGTTGTCCCAGACACAGAACATGTCTGGTATAATATCCACCGCCAGAAACAGCTTTGCCGTCCCCGTTTCCTGATCGATCTCATAAATGTTCGGCTCCATCGACGCCACAAAAAGCCTGCTGCCATCCTCCGAAAAACCGAGACATGCGGCAATATCAAATTCATCTGCGGGCACATCAAACCACTTTGTCTCGCCCTGCGCGGGAATCAGACAAATCTTATTTCTTCTCCGTTCCCGGATTCTTCAGCGTCCTCTTCCGCTCCTTCTCCGTCCCTGGATTCCCCGACGTCCTCTTCCGCCCCTTCTCCGTCCCCGGATTCCCCGGCGTCCTCTTCTGCCGCCCCGGTCAACCCGGCAAAGCTCCTGCAGAGCATAGCCACGCTTCCGTCGGGAGCCGCCTTCATGTCATATACATAATAATCCATCGCCAGATCATTCCAGCCCGGCAGAGCATCCGGCTTCCACGTCACACCTTTGTCTTCGGAGATCCACCGCCCCTCCGCCCCGTTTTCCAGAAGGACGAGCTTCCCGTCCGAAAGCTCTTTCAGATCCATAAGTTCCCCGGTATCCACATCCATCATGGTCTCCACATACCGTCCCCTCGCCACAGTGTCACCGGACAGCTCACCCGTCTTTGTCTCTGTGCTGTCTGTCCCTCCGTCCCCGCCTTTGCCGCCGCACCCTGCGAGGGACAAAGCCATCACCCCCGCCAGCCACAAAGCCGCCGCCCGCCTCCTGCCATTTTGCTGTCTCATCCCGTTCACCTGCATCTGAATTGCCCTCCATACTCTCTAAAATCATACCTACACGGAGAATGCCCGCACTTCGGGCATTCTCCCGCGTGAGAAGGAGTTGCACCGCAACTCTTAGAACTTCTTCGCGAAACAGCCTTTGCTGTGAGCGATTAGAAGTTCTTCTCACGCTGTTATTCAGCCATATACAATTCCACCCGCGACTTAATCTTCTGCACCGCCTCATCCAGCGACATCTGCCCCTGCAGATACTGTGCGCCGATCTCGATCACCGCGTTCTCCACCACGGTATCCACCACATAGGGCGTCTTCACCAGACTGCAGAGCGTGTAAAGCTTCTGGAATTCCTCCTGTGTCGGCATATAGATATCCATATGGAACTCCCTGCCATCAGCGTAACTTCCACCCACCGAGCTGCTCGGCTCGCCGTACTCTTTGTCCGTGCCGCCGTTCTTAAAAATCTTCCACTGGTTGCTGAGCTGCTCCTTCAGCGCCGTCTGGTTTACCATGAAACCGTCGTAGAGCAGGCTCTGCACCTGCGTGCCCATAATGATGTCAAAGAACCGCTCCGCCTCCTCCTGATGGGCGGACGATGCGGAAAGCCCAACCAGAACCGACGGCTCGAAAGCGCCCTCACTCATCCCGTCAAAGAACTTCATGTCCACATCCTCAAACCCCTCGCAGTATTTTAAGGATAATCCGCTCTGATAGCTATAGACATTTTTAAGCATGCCAAAGTTGAGCTCCATACCCTGCATCATAAAGTCGTCATAATCCAATCCCACGCTGTTGAAATGCTCATACGCGTACTTCTCTTCCTTATAATAATCCTTCTGCCACCCGTAAGATTCCTCAACATACTCGGGGATTCCTTCCAGGGCGGCCGTTGAAATCTGATTCATGGCTGATAAATATTCCGAAAGCGCCGCGCTGTCAATGCCGCCCGACTCCCCGATAAATGCCGTAGCCGCCACGGGAAGGAGCCACCGCACTGTCGCCTCCTCGGAAAAGAACCGGCTGATCTCCGCCTCCGGCTTCTCGACTTTGATTTTTTCCACGGTGTCAACCAGAGACGCAAGATCCGTAATGTCCGCAAGATCGTCCTGTCTGCCAATCACCATGGGAATCTGGAAAGAAACCGGCATCATGTACACGCTTCCCCCATGGTTGAACGCCTCCACAATATTGGAAAGGAGAACCGCGTCCCCGGACAGACTGTCAATGTGGGGTTTTAAATCTTTTAAAATTCCCTTCTCCTCATAGGATTTCACGGGGAGCCCGTCCATAATGATCACGTCCGGTCCCTTGCCAGCCATCAGCTCCGTATTTAACTTCTTGATCGCGTCCTCCGCCGCCTTGGCGTCCGTGCCGCTCACCCCCACTTCATATCGAACAAAGGTATCCGGGTTTTCCGTCTGAAATTGTGCGATCGCCTGCCGCACCGCGTCCTGCTCCTCCAGGGAGTACACCGAAATCATATTCTCGGGCACTGTCGGTACGCTGGCATCATACTTGTAAAGCGCCACCGTTCCGCCGGAAAACAGCGCCGCAAACTCATTCTCCCCGTATGCGGTGACGCCGATCATGTTCATGGAAGGGTTGCTGAAACTGGTGAGCGCGCCGTCTATGATCAGCTCCATCACGCTGCCGCCTATCACATGGCGGTACATCCCGTCCTTGCCCGCCAGATAAATCGCGCCATCCTCGCCCGGCGTCATATACACCGAGTAGCTGTCGTTGGCATAATACTCATTCTTATAGTTTTCCTCCATGAAGTCGGCGAGAACGCTGTCCTCCACCCACTTTTCTTCCTTTCGGTCGTAGATGGAAATGCCGTCTCTGGAAGTGAGGAAAAACATGTTGTCACCCTGACATTTCACCAGATCCGGGCGCCACTCCATGGTCACCTCTTTCGTCAGCGTACCACTCTCCACGTCCACCCGGTAAATCATACCTCCGCCCACCGTTGTGGCAAACAGCTCCCCCTCCGGGGAATAAAAAATGCTGTAAACGTAGCTTTCGTTCTCCTGTACCGGCAGTGAATCGATCCTCTTCACCGTGCCGTCCGGCTTCGCCACATGGAGCCACGGGTTAAATTCTTCCGTCTGATCGTACGCTGCATTGTCCGAAGAGAGCACCGCCACCGTCCCGTCCGGTGCCGCCGCCATACTGAATATATAATTGTTCTCCGTGAAGACCTTCATATTGTCAATCCCGGGGATCGAAACCACCTCCCAGTTTATGCCGCCATCAGCGGAGATCAGCTGCCCAGCCGTCTCGTCCAGAATGACCAGCCGTCCGTCCGTCAGCACCGTAATATTGTAGGAGCGGGAAGTGTTTTCCGAGACATCCACCGTCGTCTCCACGTAGCGCCCCATGGCGGCCGGCTCATTGTCCGAGTTTTCCTCGCCCGTCCCTGTCTCTCCACTACGCACATCATTTTCTGCTCCCGTTTCATCCACGGACGACACCCCCGTCTCGTCCGTGGAAGCCGCCGGTCTGCCGCCTCCACAGCCGCCAAGCACCCCCGCCGTCATAATAAGCATAAGCAAAACCGCTGATGCCCGCTTGATGCTTCTGTATTTCCTTTTTTGCTTTCTATGAATGTCGTTATCTAAAAATTGTCTCATCATACGAACTAATCCTCCATCTCAGAGCCATTTACTGTGCTACATAAACGTCGTCATCACGATGCTTTCCGCAAGGAAGCTCCCGTCTTCCTGCCAGCTTCCTTCCATATGAATGGCCATTCCCTCCTTCAGCTCATCAGCCAGCCCCTCTCTGGATGAGATATCTTCGGGGTTAATGCCGCCGTTTTTAACCGTCTTATACTGCCAGCCGCAGTTCTGACTTACATGTACCGTGATCAGATCCTCTTCCTCCTCATACCCGGGCGCCGCAGCCACTGCAACATCAGCGCCTTCCTCGGACCATACTTCCGTCCTGGTGACCACGAAGCTGCCCTGACTCACGCTATGGACATTCCCTTCCAGCTCTGCGACCCCCGCAGCCTCTCCCGATTTATTTCCGCTGTCCGTTGCCTGCTGTCCGTTATCGGCATCCGCCGCATCCTCTGCATCGGCACCGCCGTCTGCCTCATACGACTCCTCCATATTCCCCGAAGATAACTGCACGGGTACCGGCTCCTCCACCTGTCCGCATGATGCCGCCAGAACCGTCAACAGAAGGAAACAGGCCGCAGCCGACATCTCCCTGCTTCTTTTTCTAAGTCCTACTTTTTTCTTCTGCATGTCTGTCATATGATTATCCCCCTATTCTATCAGTTTTTTCTCTAAAAAATCTCTAAGAATCTTTAAGTATTTCTGAATCTGTCTTCATAAAGCATTAACTATTTATTTGCAATTTCTGTAGTCAAAGGGCGAACTACACATATTCTTCTATGATCACCCGTGTCGCCACGAAGGTATCACCGTCGTAATATCCTTCCAGCTCCACACCCATACCCTCCTCCAGATCCGAAACATCGGCCTCCCGCATGTTAATCCCTGCGCCGCCTCCCGAAATGATCCAGTGCTCCACCTTTATATCGGCTGTAAACCTTACGGGAATTTTTTCCGCATCCTTGTCATCCAGCAGGGTAACCGTATTATCTTCATTCATCAGTGTGGTCTGGGCCAGCGTCATGCTGTCTGTCTGCGGACTCTGTACCTTGCCGCCAAGATATTGTGTCCCTTCCGAAGCACGCACTGACTGCTCCGCATCCCCCGGTTCTTCCGATTCCCCGACGCCGTTTTCTGCAGGTTCTGTCTCCGGCTCCTTCGCGGAAACCGGCTCCTCTCTTTTCCACTCACCCGCCTGCGTCTCAGTCGTATCCGTGCCGTCACTCCCTTCCTTCACGTCCTTCGATTCACCGTCCGCCTCCGTCTCTGTTCCAGTCTCCGTCGAAGCATCCTCATGCACTTCCGCTGATATCTCCTCTGTGCCTGCGCATCCCGTCAGCCCCAGAATAACCGCCAGACCAAGCGCAACCCCGATTCCTTTTTCATTTCTCATATCGTACACATCCTTTCTGCGGGCTGTCGTTCTTTACTTTATGTAACCCGCCATTTTTCATTTCCCAATCTTAGCAGACCTTCCTCTAAAGTATCTCTAAAATTTCTTAAGGTTTTCTTGTATTAGGCGGATTTCCAGAATTTCTACCAACGCAAAAAACTCCCCCTTTATGGGAGAGTTTTTTGATCTTTTTATATTTTACATCGTCTCCACTATCGGTTCAGATGTTTTCTCAGTACCTCGATAAACAACTCAATATCAAGGGGCTTGGCGATATGGTCGTCCATGCCGCTCTTTAATGCCGCCGCCTTATCCTCTTCCAGCGCATTCGCCGTCATTGCAATGATCGGCAGCGTCCTCACATCCTTTCTCGGCAAGGATCGGATTGTCCTGGTCGCCTCGTAGCCGTTCATAATCGGCATCTGCACATCCATCAGCACCACGTCATAGTAGTTTTCTTCCGACCGCTTCACCATATCCACCGCATCGGTTCCGTCAGGTGCAGACTCCACTTCAAATCCGCTCTCTGTCAATATAACTTCCGCGATCTCGCGGTTCATCTCGATATCCTCCACAAGAAGGACGCGCTTGCCGCTGAAGTCAATCTGCTGCCACGCCGCCCCCGCAGCCTCCTCCTTGACGTCCATACTGTTTGCCGAAAGAAGCGCAGACTTCAAGTCAGACATGAACAGCGGTTTTGCACAGAAAGCCGTAACACCCGCAGTTTTCGCCTCCTCCTCAATATCCGTCCAGTCATAGGCCGTCAGAATGATGATTGGCGACTCCTCACCGACAGCGCTCCGAATCTTTCTTGCGGTCTCGATTCCGCTTGTCTCCGGCATCTGCCAGTCGATAATATAAGTATGATAGGAATCCCCGTCATCCCGTGCGACTTTGGCGCGGTACACTGCCTCACGGCCCGAAGTCGTCCATTCTGCACGCAGGCCGATTGTTTTCAGCATCTTGCTTACGCTGTCGCAGACATTTAAGTCATCATCCACTACAAGCGCACGCAGGCCTTCCAGCTCTTTGATCTGCTCCGCATTCTTTTCCACATCCTGCAGTTTCAGGGTAAGCTTTACGGTAAAGGTACTGCCTTTACCCACCTCGCTCTCAACTGTCACCGTACCGTTCATCATCTCCACGATGTTCTTGGTGATGGCCATGCCAAGTCCTGTGCCCTGAATACCGCTTCTTGTAGTCGTTGTCTCTCTCTCAAAAGGCTCGAATACATGCTTCACAAATTCTTCCGACATGCCGATGCCGTTATCCTTGATGATGAAAACATAATCGCCATATCCGTGCTTGAACGTGGTGTGCTGCATGATTCGGAAAGAAATCATGCCACCGGCCGGCGTGTACTTCACCGCATTGCTCATCAGATTGATGAAAATCTGGTTCAGCTTGAGCGGATCGGTAATCACATCCTCATTTACCACCTCGAACGTATCGATGAAAAGCTCCAGCTGCTTCGCTTTCACCTGCGGCTGTATGATATTGACCAGATTGTGCATCAGTTCGGAAATGTTGCACTCCTGCTCGTGGATCTGCATCTTACCGCTCTCGATGCGGCTCATGTCAAGAATATCGTTAATCAGGCTGAGCAGATGGTTACTGGAGGAAAGTACCTTCTGCAGGCATTCCCTCACCTGATCCTTATTGTCAATACGGCTCGCTGCAATCGTTGCAAAACCGATAATGGCGTTCATGGGTGTGCGGATGTCATGGCTCATATTCGAGAGGAACGTAGTCTTCGCCTCATTGGCCTGTCTTGCATGCATCAAGGCATCCTGCAGCGCCTCCGTCTGTTCCTTCTGTTTGATTACCTGGTCTGTAATATCCTTGGAGACAACCATCGCAATCAAGTCATTGGTCATATCGTCCCTTGTCATAATAAAGGACTGGCGTACACACATTCTGCCTTTCTCGTCATCTATCCTGCTCCAGTAGTCCACCTCAACTTCCAATTCACCCTGTTCAAAGCGGCTCTTCAGGTAATCCACGTCCAGGATATTGGTATACTCTTCCATAGATTCTGGGAGAATGAACTGTTTCCACTTTTCAAAATACTCCGAAGCACTGCAGGGCGCCTGCAGCCCGACTTTACCGAGAAATGAAACGGTCTCGTCATCCTTTGCACACGTCACATCCTGCTCGATCAGGTTCTTGGTCAGATTCAGTTCAAAGGTGCAGAATGCGCTGGAGGTGATCGCGATTCTGTACTGCCGCTCCTTGCGGTTCATCACAGACATCTCCTCTTCCCCTCTAAGCTCCCGCATCTTCATCTCCGTAATATTCTGGCGTACATAAAGAATCTTGCTCGCTTTTTCCTCGTTCCGCTCCAGACAGACGGTAATTAACTGCTCCCACTCCTCTTTTCCGGCCCGCATCACATGACATTCATAGGTAAAGGTATCCTGCCCGTCCAGATTTTCTATAATGGAATCCACTTTCAGGGTCTGCCGGAATTCTTCCTGCGCTTCCTCCCCGATAATCTCCTTGCTGTGGTTTTCCAGCACATTGGCATAATCTCCCTCTCGCACCATCTGATTGTCCTGCAGATTTACGTCGGCAGTATAGGCATAGACTCCCGTCTCCAGGTCTACCGTCAGATATCTGGAAGAAAACAACGTGTTCAATCCCTGCAGCACGTAATTAATCTGACTGTTTTCCACCTCCAGCTTTTTCCTCTGTTTAGCCGCCTGTACGATAGCGAACGTGAAGTAAATTACAAAGAGCATAAGCAGCGCAATCTCAAGACGGACGCCCGCCGCGTTCGCACCCTTTATCATCTTCTGGGTCACGCTTGGCGGAAAAAGCTGCACCATAACATAATCACTATCCGTAATATAAGTCACACACAGATTGTCCGCTCTGCTGTTCTCCCCGCAGATAAAAGCACCTTCCCCGCCGTTTTCAAAAACAGCCTTCGCCGCTTCCTCCGTTCCCTGGTCGATCTCACCCGAGCTTACGAGAAAATCCAACAGATTTTCCTCGCCATAATCCTGATCGTCAGAACTGGCTATCACCCTGCCATCCGGCATACACAGCCAGGTAGTCGCTGGTTCCCCGAAATAGGTGGTGCGGAGAATCTCCTTCATATACTGCTCCGCCAGATAAGATCCCCGAACAATGCCGACAATCTTTCCGTTCATCCGCACCGGCGCAAAAAAGACAAGTCTCGTTTCCTCATCGGTCAGACGCTCGTCAAAGAGAATGGAGATGCCGCTCTCTCCCTGCATCCCGCGCGCATAGTAATCCCGATCCGCCGAATTGACCGTTCTGCCGTCGGAAAAATGGGTTATTCCTTCCGCATCCGTAAACCGTATGGTGTCAAACACAGAATTTCTCTCTATTTCCGCAAGCGTCTGCGTCGGAATAGAATCGTCCGTCAGAGAATCGTTGAAGAAATAGGCATAGGCATTGATAATACGCACGCCGTTTTCCAGTTCACCAACCACCTGCTTGGCTTTCTGGCGCATCGCATCCTCCGCATAATTTTTATTCTGTTCCGCAATTCTTTCTTTATTCTGCACCGTGTAAGAATTGAATAAAAGAAACACAATCAAAACCAGCGGAACGGAAAACACAAACAACTGTAATACTTTCTTTCCACGCATATTTATATATTCCCTCCAAAGCATATCGGGCTGCCTCTGCCCTCTTATTTATACTCTTTCTCTTTTAGAATCCTGTCAATCAGTTCCTGCAGCGCGTCTATGTCAAAAGGCTTTGACATATGTTCGTCCATTCCCGCCTTCAGGGATTTCCGCCGGTCCTCCTCCATGGCATCTGAGGAAAGCGCTATGATCGGTATGCTGGAAATCGCCGCCTGTTCCAGTCTCCGAATTGCCCGGGCCGTCTCATACCCATCCATACCAGGCATCTGTATATCCATCAGCACCAGCGCATATTGCCCCGGTTCGGCACTTTTCAGCATCTCATAGGCGCTCACGCCGTCACATGCCGTATCTACCCGGTAACCCAGATTTTTGAGAAGCTCCTCCTCGATTTCCCTGTTGATGCCGTTGTCTTCCACCAGAAGAATGCGGGTTTTCTTTCCCGCCGCCTCCGGGCTGTCAGCTGCCGCACTTTCATGTTCCATAAAAGATGCGGTCACAGGATATTTGATGGGAAGACTCACGGTAAAGACGCTGCCCTCTCCGATCCTGCTCTCCACACTGATGCTGCCTCCCATTGTCTCAACATAACTTTTCACCACGGCCAGTCCCACGCCCGGCATTCCGTTATAGACCGCGCTCTTTTCCTGTCTGGCCGGCTGGAAGATCGTCTCATACTGATCTTCCGGAATCCCACAGCCGCTGTCTTCGATCAGAAAACGGTACATCCCCCGTCCCTTGATGTCACTTGCACTTTCTCTGACTGTCAGACTCACCGTTCCCCTGGACTGGGTATATTTGATGGCATTGTCCAGCAGCTGATTCAGGATTTCACGCAGCCTTATGTAATCCACCTCCACCGTCAGATGGGTGATTTCCGATTTGTCTATCCGCAGGCTGATATTTTTCGCTTTCACCGGCCGCTCTGCGCTTTTCTCCACTTCTCTGAGCAGTTCGCCCAGATGGTATTCCCTCTCCGTAAGCTCTGCCCTGGCCGGCTCATTCAGATTATCTTTCAAAAACTCATTGAAAACCGCCAGAAGCTCCTCCCCGGAAAGATGGATTTTCTCTATGCATTCGCCCACTTTTCCCGGATCTCCGACACAGCCCTTTAAAAGCTCGGCATACCCGATAATCGCGTTCAGCGGTGTCCTGATATCATGGGACATGTTTGCAAAAAAGGTATTTCTGGCAAGACGCTCGATCTCCGCCTGCCGCAGCGCAGATTTTAAAAGTGACTGCCGCTCGATCTGTTCCGTAATGTCCCTGGATACGGAGAGTGCGATCACATCCCCCGTATGTTCGTTTTTCTCCAGAAAAAACAGATAATGACTCAGCCGCTTCCTGCCGTACATATCCGTCACCCAGCTGTCATAAATCTGCTCTCTCTCCCCGTTCTCATAGCAGCGGATCAGCCTTTCGATATCGAAAAAACTTCTATACTCCTCCAGTTCCCTTGTCTCAGTAAAATCTGCCCAGAACCGGGTAAAATCAGAATATTTTTCAAAGGGAGTGATTCCCATATATGTGAAGAGGTTCTGCACCTGCCCTTCCTCATTCAATACGGAGGCTGAGATAAACTCATCCCTTGTCAGGTTAATCTCCACAAAGGAAACCGCATTGTAGAGAATCGCCCTCTTAAAATAATCCTCCCGCAGATGCGCCGTATAAAGCGCCTCGTTCACCCGCTCAATTTCTGCCATCCGCCTGTTGATCCGCTCTGTAGCATCCTCTATGAAAACATAGAAAAGATCTCCGTAAGCATCGGTATGCACCACATGGCCGTAATCCTCCACCCAGCGCACCGTGCCGTCCTTACGGATTATCCGATACTCCACATAATCCAGATCCTCTCCGCTGTCTGCGATCTGGGACCTGATGCTTGCCTCAACCTTGTCAATATCCTTCGGATGCACAATCCCCCTGAAGGTGTAACCGGTTAGTTCCCGAAACTCCTCCCTTGTATCACAGCCAAAGATCCGCAGCATGGCATCGTTTATATAGATCAGTTCCTCATCCCCGTCCGCATGGTAAATAAAAAAACCGCCGGGCAAGCCCTCTGAGATCTGCTCTATAACGGGCAGCGTATGCTCATCAAAGCTAATTGTAAATTTCGACTTATCCGTGTATGCTTTCACTGCCTCTCCTCCCAGAGTGATTATACAATTTAATTGAAAAAAAGAAAAGGGCTTAGAGATTTTTTAAAGAATTATGTGATAGAATACTGGTAGAAGGTGGGACAAATCATGCGCATACTGCTTGCAGAAGATGATGAAAAACTGAATGAGACACTTGTTTACGGGCTGACACAGGCAGGATTTATCGTGGACGCCTGTTTTGACGGGGAGGACGCCCTCTTCTACGGGGAACAAAATATTTACGACGTCATTCTTTTAGACCGCATGCTGCCCTGTATGGAAGGCACGGATGTGCTTGCCTCCCTGCGCAAAAAGGGCATCTCCACGCCTGTGATCCTGATTACCGCTCTGGGAACGCTTTCCGACAAGGTGGAAGGACTGGATCTTGGCGCGGACGATTATCTGGTCAAGCCATTTGCCATAGAGGAGCTTTTAGCCAGAATCCGCTGTGTGGCCAGAAGACCGCACCGCATCGTGGCCGAGGAGACGCTCACCCTTTCAGACATCTCCTGGCTGCCCGCAGAAAACCGACTCGACGGTCCTTCCGGGCACTGTACACTATCAAAGCGGGAGGCCTCGCTTCTGGAAGCTTTTCTGAAAAGCGGCGGTGCCACCCTGTCCAGAAACCATCTGCTGCTAAGGGTCTGGGGACCCGACAGCGATGTGGAGGAAGGCAATCTGGACAACTATATCCATTTTCTGCGCAGACGTCTGAAAGCGGTTGGCAGCCGCCTGTGCCTGAAAACCGTCCGCGGCGTGGGCTACGCCATAGCGGAATCACAGTAAAGTAACGTAGAAATGGGGACCAGACATGTTTCGAAAAGTACACCTGTATCTCACGGCGCTCTGCGCCGGCATTACCGCCTCCATCCTGATCGTGATGTCCCTGCTCTATCTGTACCTCTCTGAAAAGGAACTGTACGAAAACCAGTTCCGCTCTTTCCAAAGCGATATCATTACCATTTCCACCAGCTTAGAGCAGCAATCCGTGATCTCTATGGAATGGCTTTCCAAGATGGAAACCCGGGGCGGCTACACTTTTTATGCCCTGGACAACGGCATCCCCTTTCTCTACAACAGGCTCACCAGTTTTTCCGAATCCTCCGAAATCCGCAGTCTCCTCGATGCCTGCCTGGAATACTATGAGTCCCACTATGAAACCGGCTCTTTGGAGGAAGGCGGCGACAGTCCCTACAATACCTGTCTGCATGTGGAATTTTCTTTCCACCCTGCCGGAACAGCGCAGGAATTTTATATCAGCGTCATTGAACTGACGCGGGGCACGTCCTCCCTGCAGCTTCTGGTGCTCTTCCCTCTGGATTTTCTCCGGGAACAGATCACCAGACAGAGAGTGCGCTTCTTTCTGATTGATATCGCCGCCATCTTACTCTTATCCCTTTTTTCCTTTTTCTTTACCGGGAAACTGCTTCATCCTGTGATTGAAAGCTGCAGGAAGCAGACGGAATTTGTGGCTGCCGCCTCCCACGAGCTGCGCACCCCCCTTGCCGTAATTCTCTCTGCCGCTGAATGCTGCCGAGACGCAGATGCGGAAAAACAGTCACGCTTTCTCGACACCATCAAGCAGGAAGGTGATATCCTGACTTCTTTAGTCAATGATATGCTCACTTTGAGCGCCTCCGACTCCCAGCGCTTCTCCTTCCGCCCGGCTCCCGTGGAGCTGGACACACTGGTTATCAACACTTACGAAGCCTTTGAGCCGTTAGCCGCCGAAAAAAAGCTGTCCCTCACCGTTACCCTGCCGGAAGAATCCCTGCCCCTTTGTACGGCGGACGCGGAACGTATCATACAGCTTCTCTCCATCCTGCTTCACAACGCAGTCAGCTACACCCCGGAGGGCGGACGCATAGACCTGTCCCTCCTCCGCAAAAAGAACCGCTTTTATCTGACCGTCTCCGATACCGGCATCGGGATTCCTCCCAAGGACAGGAAAAAGATTTTCGACCGCTTTTACCGGGCAGAAAAATCCCGAAGCGCCAAAGGGCACTTCGGGCTTGGTCTCTCCATCGCCTCCGAAATTGTAAAGCTCCACCACGGTACGCTGAGTGTCACCGGCCGCCCCGGCGGCGGAAGCGCATTCACGGTCATGCTGCCATCGTGTGAGAAGTACTTCTAATCACTCGCAGCAAAGGCTGCATCGCAAAGTCAGCAAAGCTGACTTGGAAGTACTAAGTCTGTTTTTCTGACTTTTCTCACACAGGAGGCCCAAAATACGGGCATTCTCCACACCTACGCGTATCACTTCCCCGCTTTCGGCTTTGGGTTGGTCAGCGCGCTCGGTATCTTGAAAAACACATAATTCTGCGCAAGCTCCGTGGCCGCTTCCGACAGCACATCTGGGTTCACGCCAAGCGCAACCTTTTCCCCCGTGGCGCGTTCTATCGCCTGCTGCCGCAGTAGTGCGCTGCTCACTTCTTTCCTGCCAAGAGCAATCTTCTGCTGGTATTCCCGCTCGTTCTCCCGTTTATAGTATGCCTTCGTAGCCAGATCCATGTACATCTTATGTCGCTCGGCTCTCTTCTCCCAGAAGCTTTTCTGCTTCTTTTTCTTCGCGGAATCCGTATGCTTTCCGCCATTACGAAACCCCATCTGGAAACTTTCTCCCCGATACTCCTCCCTCGTCGCCCCGAAAAAGTGTACCCGGTAGCTGCCTCCCGTATAGGCGCTCCACGGATTATAAAAGGCAAAATCCTGCCGCAGCGTATCGAGCACCCACTTCTCATAAGCCGGATCAGCTTTCATGGCCGCAAAACCCTCCTCAGAGATCTGGACAGACACAGCGTCCCACTTCTGGGTAGCACTGGTTGGCAGGGCCGATATCTTCTGATAAATATACATCTTATACTGATCCATGGACATAGCCTGCACCGCCTGTTCATCGCGGTATCCCGCCGGCGGTATACTGCCCGCCGCATACGAACCAAAGGATTTCCCCGCCTCCTGCTCTTTTCTGGCAAGCTGATCCAGCACGGTTCCTGCAAAGCTGCCTGACGTTCCGTTCGTATCTGCCGCCCCGTTTGTTCCCTCTGCGTCTGCTGCCTTACCGCCCGCATGTTTCATATATGCCAGAGCCTCTGCATAAAACCGCGTCATCGGCGTAAATAGAAATCCGCTCATAGAATCCGCTCCTCCCCATCATGCTGTTTGTTACCGTTTCTTCTATATTAATAATACGAATCAGTGTAGTGAAAAGTTTCAAAAAACCTGACGAATGGATAAAATGCGCGTATTCCCCGATTTTCATTGCAAAAACCTGCTCTTTGTGTATAATGATATGAGTAACCGAAACAAGTAAAATAAGAAAAATGAGGATTCCACATGATACAGGCAAACAACGTAACCTTACGCGTAGGAAAAAAGGCCCTCTTTGAGGACGTTAATATCAAATTCACCGAAGGCAACTGCTACGGACTGATCGGCGCAAATGGCGCTGGCAAGTCCACCTTTTTAAAAATTCTCTCAGGTGTACTGGAAACCACCAGCGGCGATGTTTCCATCACGCCCGGCCAGCGTCTCTCCGTTCTGGAGCAGGATCACTTTAAATACGACGCCTACTCCGCTATGGATACGGTCATCATGGGCAACGAGCGTCTCTATCAGATCATGAAGGAGAAGGACGCCATCTACGCCAAGGAGGATTTCTCCGATGAGGACGGCATCCGTGCAAGCGAACTGGAAGCAGAATTTGCAGAGATGGACGGCTGGGACGCAGAGTCCAATGCCGCTATGCTTCTGAACGGTCTTGGTGTCGGAACGGAGCTGCACTACAGCCAGATGGCAAATTTAAACGGTAACGAAAAAGTCAAAGTGCTTCTGGCGAAGGCGCTTTTTGGCAACCCGGATATCCTTCTTCTGGACGAGCCTACCAACCATCTGGATTTGGACGCCATCGCATGGCTGGAAGAATTTCTGATCAACTTTGAAAACACAGTGATCGTGGTTTCCCACGACCGTTACTTCCTCAATAAAGTCTGCACGCACACGGCTGATATCGACTATGGAAAAATCCAGCTCTATGCGGGCAACTACGATTTCTGGTACGAGTCCAGCCAGTTAATCGTCAAACAGCGCAAGGAAGCCAACAAAAAGAAAGAGGAACAGATCAAGGAGCTGCAAGAATTTATCTCCCGGTTCTCCGCCAACGCAAGTAAATCCAAGCAGGCGACATCCAGAAAGCGCGCCCTTGAAAAGATTGAGCTGGACGACATCCGTCCTTCCAGCCGTAAATATCCTTACATTGATTTCCGGCCCGAGCGTGAGATCGGCAATGAAGTACTCACCGTGGAGGGCTTAAGCAAAACCATAAACGGCGAAAAGGTACTGGACAATCTCTCCTTCATCGTGGGTCATGACGACAAAATCGCCCTTGTGGGCGGCAACGAGCTGGCCAAGACCACCCTGCTTCAGATTCTGACCGGGGAGATGGAGCCGGACGAAGGCACTTACAAATGGGGTGTCACCACCTCTCAGGCCTATTTCCCGAAGGATAACACGGCAGAATTCGACAACGATTACACCATCACCGACTGGCTCATGGGCTACTCTTCCGTGAAGGACGTGACGTATGTGCGCGGCTTCCTTGGACGTATGCTCTTTGCGGGCGAGGACGGCGTGAAGAAGGTAAAGGTGCTCTCCGGCGGAGAAAAGGTGCGGTGTCTCCTCTCCAAAATGATGATCAGCGGTGCCAACTGTCTGCTCTTCGACGAGCCGACGAACCACCTTGATATGGAAGCGATCACTGCGCTGAACGAGGGGATGAAGAAATTTAAGGGTGTGGAAATTTTCTCCTGCCACGACCATCAGGTGGTACAGACCACAGCCAACCGCATCATGGAAATCCTGCCGGACGGCACTCTGATCGACAAGATCACCACCTACGACGAGTATCTGGAAAGCGATGAGATGGCGAGAAAACGTACCGTCTACACAAGCACCGCCAGTCAGGAAGAAGACGACTAAAGTGTATTTGCTGATAAATGAGGGGAAATCATGAGAGCAATCGACCTGCACACCCACACCTGCAAATCTGACGGCAGCTATACGCCTGCGGAACTGGTTAACTATGCCATAGAGAAAAATCTGGCTGCAGTGGCTATCACAGATCATGACAGCATAGAGGGTCTGGATGAGGCGCTGGCCCATGCTTCTGATCTGAAAAAGCGTGGTCTTCCTTCCGTGGAAGTAGTGCCGGGAATTGAGTTTTCCACAAAATACCAGAAACAGGACGTGCACATTGTAGGGCTTTATATCTCCTATGGGGAAGAAGCCTTCCAGGATGCGCTTTGCGGTTTCGTGGACTCCCGCATCAGCCGCAATATGAAAATGTGTGAAAATCTGCAGGGTGCAGGCATCGATATCACCTATGATAAGCTGCTTCACATGTATCCCGAAGCGGTCATCACCAGAGCGCATTACGCATCCTACCTGCTCGCACACGGATATGTGAAAAGCCGGCAGGACGCGTTCGCCAGATACCTTGGCGACCACACGAAATACTTTGTGCCCAGGGAAAAGGTAACACCCTCCCAGGCAGTGGAACTGATCATAAAGGCGGGCGGCATTCCCATTCTGGCACACCCGCCCCTTTATCATATGGGAAACAGCAGACTGGAATCCCTGGTTTCCTCTCTGAAAGAGGACGGCCTTATGGGCATCGAAGTCTTCTACAGCACCTACACCAATCAGGATGTGCGGGATATGCGCAGACTGGCGGATAAGTACGATCTTCTCATAAGCGGCGGCTCCGATTTCCACGGTGCGAACAAACCCGGCCTGGATCTCGGCTGCGGCTACGGAAAATTATATGTTCCTGAAGAAGCGCTCTTCAAAATCAAGGAGGCACTATGAAAATACTGTTCACGGATTTGGACGATACACTCTTAAACAACCAGAGTCAGGTTTCTGCTGAAACCAAAGCTTTTCTGGATGAATTTCTTGCGGCCGGCAACCGGCTTGTCCTTTCCTCCGGCCGGCCCCTAATGAGTGTGATGGAGGTAAAGGAGCTGGCTGGTCTGACCCAGCCCGGCATTTTTTTGAGCGCCTCCAACGGCACCCGCGTTTACGACTGCGACCAGCAGCGGACCATCAGGAAAGTCAGCCTTCCCCTCTCCTATATCTCCTATCTGCAGGAGCAGGCAAAGGCGCTCTCCCTCCACATCCAGACTTACCGGGACTGCGATGTGGATGACGCCGTCGTTTCTCCGGCAGACGATGAAGAAGTCCGGTTTTACAGAAGAAAAGTACATCTGCCGCTTGTGGTCTCTGAAAATCTCTGTGACGCCCTCACGGAAGAGCCATGCAAAATGCTGGCTATCAGTTTACATAACTCAGGAAAACTGGAGACATTCCGCCGCAACATTGCAGACTGGGCGGAAGGCAAAGTCCGCATGATCTATTCCAGCGATAAATATCTGGAACTTTTTGACTGGAACGCCGGCAAGGGCAGTTCTCTGCTCTTTCTGTGCGATTATCTGGGCATCCCCGTCTCTGACTCCTACGCGGCGGGGGACGCAGACAACGATATTTCCATGCTGGACGCTGCAGGCTGCGGCATTTCCATGCAAAATGCCACGGACAAAGTGAAAGCCCACGCCGATGTTGTCACGGATTTTGACAACGACCAGAATGGGCTTGCAGACGTGATGCGGAAATTATTAAAACAATAATCTGCCGAATTTTCACACTATTCTATGATCAGGTACCTTCCGTCACCGATTTCAAACACTTCATCGGCTTCCAGGATCTCCTCTTCGCCGGCTCCTTCCATGTCCACGCCTTCCTCCTCGAAGAACTCCCACACTTCCCTGACGGAATCCACCACAACCGCCATACACTCCTCCAGGAAGTTTTCTGCCTCCTCGTATGTTTCAGCTACTTTCTCTGGATAAAGCTGTAGCTGATTCTCCAAAAAACACCGTACTGTTTTCTCGTCAAACACAGACCATTCCTCCCTACATCTTATTGTTTACATCATATAATCATTCACACCTTGGGGGACAAAGTCTTTAAAGCAGTCCCCGTCTCTTAAGTTCCTGACAAAGCCGTCCAACAGGCAGTCCCACCACATTGTTATAATCCCCGCAGATTCCCTGAATATGCGCCGCACATAGTCCCTGGATCGCGTACGCACCCGCCTTGTCCATCGGTTCCCCGCTGTCCACGTATCTCTGGATTTCCTCGTCCGTCATGGCATACATGGTCACATCCGTACACTCGGAAAAAGTCATAAACATCGGCTGCATATCCTTATACTTCCACGCCAGGGTAACGCCTGTGTAAACCTGATGGCTGCCGCCCTGCAGATCTTTTAACATGCGCGATGCGTCCTCCTTATCGGCAGGTTTTCCAAGAATTTTTCCCCAGGCGCTCACCACCGTGTCCGCGCCGATCACGACAAAGTCTTCTCTCCCTTCCGCCGCAAGCTTTTCGCAGACATCCACCGCCTTCTGATAGGACAGCTCCTCCACCACTTCATCCGGCTTCTCCTTTGTGATGTTCTCCTCCACCGTGCTCGGCATGACTTTGAAGGAGATGCCCACCTGCTTCAGAAGTTCCTTCCGTCTCGGCGACGCCGAGGCAAGATAAATTTTCATATTTGTTCATTCCTTTCAAACACCTGGCTTTCTCACAAGTGAGACGGAGTTGCCCTGCAACTCCTGAAATTTCTTAGCGGGACAGCCTCTGCTGCCGAGCTTTAGAAGTTCTTCTCACTTTGGTCATGGTGCATTTTCGGGATAAAGACCCGCTTATGCACTGTCCCCGCCTTCTCCTTCGCGGCCGCCTTGGCTGACTGGCAGAACGCAAGCTGGGCGTTGTACACTTCCTTCCCGCGCTTATCCACCTTCACATAACTTCCGTCAGACTGCAGAACCGAAGCCTTCACCGTATCCTTAAGCTGGCAGTCCAGAATGGTATGCAGCTTCTCCTGCAGGGCAGGCTTTTCAATGGGGAATAGGATTTCCACCCTGCGCTCCAAGTTTCTCGGCATCCAGTCAGCGCTGGCACAGTAGTATTCCGGCTTGCCGTCATTTTCAAAATAAAAGATCCGGGCATGCTCCAGAAAATTTCCGACGATGGAGCGGACCGTTATGTTTTCGCTGACACCCTCGATGCCCACACGCAGACAGCAGATGCCCCGTATAATCAGATCAATCTTTACCCCCGCCGTACTGGCATCGTAAATCGCATCAATCACATCCTTATCACAGAGGGCGTTCATTTTTGCAATAATTCTGGCTGGTCTTCCCGACTCTGCATGGGATTTCTCCCTGGCAATCAGATGAATAAACCGATCTTTCAGCCAATGCGGCGCCAGGGACAGCCTGTTCCAGCTTCTCGGCTCCGAATAGCCCGAAAGCATGTTAAACACTGCCGTGGCATCCTCCCCGATCATCTCCGAGCAGGTAAAATACCCGATATCCGTGTACAGCTTCGCCGTGGAGTCATTATAATTGCCTGTTCCCAGATGGACATACCGTCGGATACCATTCTCCTCTTTTCTGACAACAAGTGTTATTTTACTGTGGGTTTTAAGTCCTACCAGGCCGTAAATCACATGACAGCCCGCTTTCTCCAGCTTTTTCGCCCAGACGATATTGTTTTCCTCATCAAATCTGGCTTTCAGCTCCACAAGCACGGAAACCTGTTTCCCGTTTTCCGCCGCCTGCTCCAGGGCCGCAATGATGGGCGAATTGCCGCTTACCCGATAAAGGGTCTGCTTGATGGCCAGCACCTCCGGATCCCTGGCCGCCTGTCTGATAAACCGTACCACCGGCTCGAAGCTCTGGTACGGATGATGCATCAGGATATCCCCCTCCCGGATCTTCGCAAACACATCCGCGTCCTCCGGCAGCTCCGGCACGGCCTGGGGCGGCAGATAACTGTGCTCCTTCAGATGGTCAAAACCTTCCACACCGTAGAGTTTCATCAGAAAAGTCAGATCCAGCGGTCCGCCGATGGCATAGATATCCTCCTTCGGAATTGCCAGTTCCTCCCGGATCAGTCTGAGGAGGCGGCTGTCAATGCCCTCCTCCACCTCCAGACGGATCACCTGTCCCCACTGTCTCTTTTTGAGCTGCTTCTCGATCTCCTGCAGGAGATCCTCCGCCTCCTCCTCCTCAATCGTCAGATCCGCATTCCGCATGATGCGGAAAGGATAGGTGCAGACAATATCATAGTTCAAAAACAGCTTGTGTATGTTGCGCTCGATCACTTCTTCCAGAAGGATCAGCTTCCGGCCCTCCTCCGAAGGAATTTCCACCAGACGGGAAAGGACGCTTGGCACCTGCACCGTGGCAAACTCCAGCTCCCCGTCTCCGTTTTTCTTCGTCATCAGAGCCCCCAGATTTAAGGACTTATTGCGGATCAGCGGAAACGGGCGGGAAGAATCCACCGCCATCGGGGTGAGCACCGGATAGACATTATCCGTAAAATAACTGTCCACATATGCCGCCTCCCCCTTCGTCAGATCCTCATGATGGGTAATGATGCGGAGTCCGTTCGCCGAAAGCTGCGGCAGGAGGGATCGGTTGTACGTGTTGTACTGCTGGTTCACAAGCTGATGAGTTTTCTCATTTACCCGCACAAGCTGTTCCGTCGCCGTCATTCCTGCAATATCCCGCTTCTTATAACCCGCGTTCACCATATCCTTGAGGGACGCCACACGCACCATGAAAAACTCGTCCAGATTCGATGCGGTGATGCTCAAAAATTTCAGCCGTTCAAACAGCGGCAGCTGCTTATCCCTCGCCTCCGCCAGCACCCTCTCATTGAAAAGAAGCCAGCTCAGCTCCCTGTTCGTGTAGTAAGATTCATCTGCAAAAAATTTCCCTTGCGCCATATCCATGGCCTCCTTCTTCTTTTCACTCTACTATCCGCGCTGGCGGATCACCGGCCGGACGCTGTAAACCTCCTCAAAGAAATCGGAGCGTCTCGTAAACAGTCCCTTCTCCAGTGTAATGTCCACCGACTCCTCCACGGTAATGACAAGCTCCCGCTCCTTTAAGACTGCCTTTACATCCTTAAATTTCTGCTTATGGCTTCGGTCCAGCCCGTTGGCAACCTTTAATATGGCTGTCAGTTTTGCGATGGTCAGATAGGCATCCCTGTCAATGGTGCTGTTTCCTCCCATCACCTGCCAGTAATCAAAATCCATGTGATTGTACTTCACCACATTGGCCACAATCTCCCGCTCCATATGGGAAAGGCCGATGATCTCTGTGGAGATAATAATATTGTAGGAACATTCACCGAGATTCACCAGGCTGATGTACTTGCCGCAGTCATGTAAAAGCGTGGCAATCCGCAAAAGCAGCCGCTCCCGCTTCCCGAGACCGTGCACCTTCTTCATACTGTCAAAGATGGTCAAAGCAATCTTCTCAAGCGTCTCGCCCCGGCGCTTACTGCCCATATACCGTTTGCTGATATTCTGCGCGCAGGCAATGATGTCCTGCTCGAAATCATGTTCTTCCCTGATGATCTTATGCTTTTGCGCGTATTCGTATGCCATGCCGTCGCAGAGTGTCACACCCGGCGCCCAGATCAGATTTGCGCCCATCATCTTGGCAATCCGGTTAATCAGAATACCCGAAATATAGAGAAGCGGTATGTTCTCCTCCGGCATATCCAGCGCCTTTGCCGCCTGCTGGTTCGATTTCGCGCGAATCTGTTCCAGAAACTTTTCCACGACGGGCGCTTCCACACTGCTCTCCTCCAGTCCCAAAACATTTTTCCCTACAATGGCGGAAATGTAATCGTCCACCACAATAATGTTTTCAATCTGCCCGTCCTTCAGATACAGCTTTTTAAACAATTGAATCTGGGAATTTACCATCTCGTCCAGAATTACCTCGTACTGTCTGGGGCTGATATTCAGCCGCCCGAGCTGATCCTGCAGCCGCAGTACGCCAAGACGCATATTCTGGGTCGTGACGAGCGTATCCTTGTCAAAAAGGGAAATCTGGATGCTGCCGCCACCGATATCTACAATCGCGGTTCCCTTCTCCACGATCTTGTTGAAACGTCCTCTGGAAGCAATCGCCTTGTAATTCAGGAAGCGCTGCTCCGAATTGCTGAGCACCTCAATGCGGATGCCCGTGCGCTGGGCGATCTGATCCAGAACAATCATGGTATTTTCCGTCTCCCGGATCGCGCTGGTACCGTAAGCAGTGTAATCGTCCACCTTATAACTTTTCATAATATCATTGTAATCCCGCAGCACCCGGGAAAGCTCGTCCACACGGTCATAACTGATCTTCCCCGTGGCAAACGTATCCGTCCCCAGGTCAATCCGATGCCTGATATGGTCGATCTCCCGCAAGCCGTTCTTGGACGAAATCTCAAATATTTTCATGCCGAGTTCATAGGAACCCACATCTATCGCTGCAAATGTTTTCATTCTTCCCCCGCAACTCCTTTTTCCTGCATTTCTTATGTGAGCGATTCGTTTTTCTTCTCGCTTGTTCCCAACAGAAAATCAATGAACTGCTGCGCTGTCCTGCCGGAAAGACCGCCGTGGGAAAGCTCCCATTTGTTCGCCAGAAGGAATAAATCCTCATCCGGCACCTTCAGTCCGTTCCGCACCGCCAGTGTTTTCACAATCTCCTGGAACTGCTTTTTATCCGGCGATCCGAAAAAGATGGTCACGCCGAAACGGTAGACAAGCGACAGCTTCTCCTGCACGGTGTCTCCCGCATGCATATCCTCGTCCCGCCTGTCCGCCTTGTCGCTGTAGTTCTCCCGGATCAGATGCCGCCTGTTGGAAGTGGCGTAAATCAGCACATTGGCCGGCTTTTTCTCAAGGCCGCCCTCAATCAGCGCCTTCAGGTATTTGTATTCCACCTCAAAATCCTCGAAACTCAGGTCATCCATATAAATGATAAACTTGTAATTCCGGTTTTTGAGCTGGGCGATCACCGCGTTCAGATCCTGAAACTGATGCTTGTACAGTTCAATAATACGCAGGCCTTTCTCGTAATATTCGTTGGCGATGGCCTTCACACAGGACGACTTTCCCGTGCCGGCATCCCCGAACAGCAGACAGTTGTTGGCGCGTCTCCCGGCCACAAAAGCCTCCGTATTCTCACAAAGTTTCTGCTTGGGAATCTCATATCCCACCAGATCGTCCAGATACACATGGGCAATGTTGCGGATCGGTACGATCCGCGCTCCCTCCTCCGTATGCTCCACACGGAAGGCTTTGTGCAGTCCCAGATCTCCCACACCGTACTCTCTGTAAAACTGGGTGAGTGTCGCTTTCATGGCCGCAGCATTCTCATTCTCCACAAAATGCTGCGCCAGCGTACAGATTCGGTCACGGATACGCCTGTTGTAGATCTTACTGTCCGCCGAAGCGCCTTTGTAAGCCAGTACCACGGCAAACTCCGGCGCCTTTAAGACCTCCATCATCTCCGTGAAATCATAGTCAAAAAATTCCTTAAAGATCGCGATATCGTGCAGCACCAGTTCATTGATACTGCCCTCCACTTCGCCCCGCATCTCGCAGGCGCAGCTATAGCTGTTTTCATTGTTTACCAGCAGGTTCGTCAGATAACAGTGCCAGAGATTCCCGTAAAAGCCGTGATCCGCCGCCTGCTCGGAGAGTCTGTGCATACACCTGTAAAAGAGCGGTCTCGCCCTGCCGTCCCCGGAGCGGTAGTGCTCCATCAGCCACACCACATCCCGCAGGATATCCCCGTCCGCAAATTCTTTATATATAATCAGTTCTTCTTCTCTCATCCTCTTCCATCCTCCGCCAGTCATTTCAGAGAATGCCGCATTTCAGGCATTCTCTGGTGCGAAACATAGAAGTTCTTTGCGAAGCAGCCTTTGTTACGAGCATTAGAACTTCTTTTCGCACGTTTCACGCTTTAGTAGTTGCCCAGTATTCTCAAGTTGCGCGCCTCATCCCGTAGTCCACGCAGGGCGTTTTTCACCGCGCCGTCCGCAAAATTCCCCTCAAAATCGATAAAGAAGCGGTACTCCCAGTTGCGGTCCTCAATGGGACGGCTCTCAATCTTTGTCATATTGAGATTATTATAGATAAAATGGGACAGCATATGGTAGAGTGAGCCGCTCTCATGGGGCACCTCCAGACAAATGCTGATCTTCCCCGCATCCTTTCTGAATATCTTCTGGTTGGTGACAATGATAAACCGGGTGGAGTTGGTATCCGACTGGTTCACGCCCCGCGCCAGAATATCCAGACCGTAGATCTTGGCCGCCTGTTCGCTGGCGATGGCCGCCTGGGTCCTGTCACCCTCCTCGCCCACCTTGCGGGCCGCGAAGGCGTTATTTTTCAGGCTCACCTGTCTCCAGTCCTCGTGTTCGTTTAAGTATCGTGCGCTCTGCATCAGCGACTGCGGATGGGAGTACACCGTCTTGATCTGCGAAAGCGCCGTCCCCGGCAGTCCCATCAGACAGTGCTCGATTTCGATAATCTGCTCGCCCACGATATAATTCTCAAATTCCACAAGCAGATCATAAATCTCACTGACAATTCCCGCCGTGGAATTTTCGATGGGCAGCACCGCAAAATCCGCGCTTCCCTCCTCTATGGACATCATAGCTTCCCTGAAGGTTTCCACATGGACGCTCTTCACCTGTTCCCCGAAATATCGCAGCATCGCCATCTGGGAATAAGCCCCCTCCGCTCCCTGAAAAACAACCCTGGCACACTCAGTCTCCAGCCTGTCCACCCCGATAAACGGAAGCCGCCCAAGCGATCCCGCCTCCACCAGCTTCTGATACTGGAGTTTTCTGCTCATGGACATAATCTGCTCAAAAAGCTCCTGCACGCCGTGGGCATTAAAAGGGTCATGGGTGAGGGAGCGCACCTTCTTGAGCTTCTCCTCCTCCCTGACCTTGTCAAATACTTTCTTCCCCGTCTCAATCTTGTAATCGGCCACTTGCGAGGAAATTGCCATGCGCTCCTCGTAGAGCGCCACAATTTTCTCGTCAATCACGTCAAGCTGGCCCCGCAATTCCAGTAAATCCATTTTCTCTGTCCTTTCAATCATCTCGTTCAGCCCGCGCCATTCGCAAAATCGCGCCTTTGGCGCTCTCCGCTGCTTCGCGGCTATTTTTGCTCATAAGAAGGCGCTCCCTCAGAACTGTATCCATCTGTCAAATTCGTGCAAGCACAATTTGCCCGACGGATGCAGCTCTGGCTGAACTGATAAGTAAAGTTTACCGCAATTTGTTCTTGATAGCAAGCGGCTTTCCAGATATAATAGTAATGTTACGAAGGCACTTTCCGGGGAGGGAATCTCATGACAACCAAGCAAAAAAATATCCTCATCCTTTCTATAGCAGGAGTTATTTTAATAATTCTGCTGCTGTTTGTGTTACTGAGCAGCCGCATTCCCATGAATGACGAATATACGACTGGAAACACCACTGGAAACCTAAACAACGGCGGGTATTTCTGCGAGATGGACGGACGGGTGTATTTCGCCAACGCATACGACAATTTCGCCCTCTACTCCATGAATCCGGACGAGACGGATCTGGTCAAATTTAACGAAGGTGCCGTCTCTTCCATCAATGCTGCAGGAAACTATCTCTATTACGCCCAGATCAGCGGCGGCACAGAGGCAGGCGGCATCGGCAGCGCCGTGCGGATGGCCGGTATCTACCGGAGCAACCTGAAAGGAAAATCCGTGGTCGGATTGGACCGCTGCGACATCGTCAGTATGCAGCTTTGCGGTAACTATCTCTACTACGAAAAGTACGATAAACAGATCGGCACCTCCCTTGACAAAGTACGCATTGACAAAAAAGACAGACAGACTGTTGCGGAAGCGATTATCAATCCTAACTGCTATGTAAACGGCAAAATCTATTACAACGGCGCAGCGGAGGATCATTACCTTCACGCCCTCGACGTAACCACGGACAAAGATTCCGTCGTCTGGCAGGGAAACATCTGGAATCCCATCGTGCAGGACGGCTACGTCTATTACATGGATGTGGCGGAAAACTATCGCCTGTGCCGCTACAGTTTATCCAACAATGTGGTGGAGGTTCTGACCAACGACCGCATTGATATGTTCAATGTCTACGGCAACTACATATACTATCAGGTAAGCTCGGCAGACTCCCCTGCCCTCAAGCGCATGATGACTGACGGCAGTCTGCAGGAGGTCGTGCGGGAAGGCGTGTACCAGAACATCAATATTACCTCCGAGTATGTATACTTTAACTCCTTCAACGAATCCACGCCGGTATACAAGACATACACCTATGGCCCGATCAACGTGACCACCTTCGATGCCGCAAGGGAAGCGGCCATGGCAAACTTAAAGTAACTTTAAGCAGCATAAAAGGGACTGCCTTTGCAGTCCCTTTCCTTTGTCCATCTACTCTGATTCTGTGTGCGGTTTAATCTAATAACACATGTTTTTCTCCGTTCCTCTCCACATCCGAAAGAAGCTCCAGCACTGATTTATTAAAAATGGGATGCCTCTCGTACGGGGCGATCTGCGCAAGCGGCTTCAGCACAAAATCACGGTTCTGCATATCCCGATGGGGAATCGTCAATTTCTTCGTATCCATCACCCTTCCCTCATAGAGAAGAATATCCAGATCCAGTGTTCTCGGTCCCCAGCGTTCCTTCCGTTCTCTGGCCTCTGCTCTCTCAATCCTCTGCAGCACCTCCAGTAGCTCTTCCGGCGTGTAGAGCGTCTCAACAGACATTGCACCGTTCAGATAATCCGCCTGCTCCACACCGCCGTAGGGCGTCGTCTCCACCCAGTCCGAAACGCGCAGCACCTTGCACTTCTTATCGTCAAGCAGGGCATCCACCGCCGCACTCAGATGCGCCCTTTTGTCTCCGATATTGGAACCACAGGCGATATAGACCAGCCGCCAGCCTCTCGTGATCTTTACGGAAACCGAACCGAAAGGCACTGTAATCGGCGCTTCCGGCTTTTTCATCTCCATAGTAACCTGTCTGACATAGGGAAACTGCAAAAGCAGCGCCTCCGCAGCCCGCTCTGCGGCCGTCTCAATCAGTTTGTATGTATGCTCCGTGAGAAAAGTGTGCAAAAAGCGGCACACCACGCCGTAGTTCGTGGACAGTGCCAGATCATCCGCCATGCCTGCCGCCCGGGTATCCGTATCCAGAACCACACTCACATAAAAATTCTGCCCCTTTTCATTTTCCTGCTGATACACGCCGTGATAGGCGTATACCTGCAGATCCTCCACTATAATCTGATCCGCCATCACCGGCTCCCTTCCCGCCCGGATAAAGAGCGTTATATATCATATGCTATTCATCATTGTCCTGCACTAGTTCCTGTAGCCGTAGCGAATCGCCTCCGTCATCTTGACAGCGCGGGCATTCTCCTTCACGTCATGTACCCGCACAAACATAACGCCCCGCTGGACACCGTAAACCGTAGTTACCAGCGTTCCTTCCATGCGGTCATTCACCGGAAGATCCAGTCCCATACCCACTACAGATTTACGGCTTGCGCCAAGAAGCAGCGGATAGCCAAGGGAATGGAACTTCTGCAGATTATCAATGATTTCCAGATTGTTCTCGTAGCTCTTGCCGTAACCGATACCGGGGTCAAGGATAATCTTGTCATATGCGATCCCCTTACTGCTTGCAAGCTCCAGGGAAGCCTCCAGATCCCAGAACATCTCCTCAATCAGATTCTTATACTTCATTTCCTTGCGGTTATGTGACAGACAGCAGGGCAGCCCCGACTCCGCAATCACCTGCGCCATATTTTCATCATACTTCAGTCCCCAGATATCGTTGATCATATCCACGCCCGCCGCAATGCCTGCCTTCGCCACTTCGGACTTATAGGTGTCCAGAGAAATTGGAACATTAAATCTGGATTTAATCGCTTCGATTACAGGAGTCACCCGTTCAATCTCCTCCTGCGCAGAAATCTGTGTGTAACCCGGTCTTGTGGACTCACCGCCCACATCCACAATATCCATACCATCTGTTATCATCTTTTCTACGTGATATAATGCCTGATCCAGATCGTTATACTTTCCTCCGTCAGAAAAAGAATCGGGTGTTACGTTGAGTATTCCCATCACATAAGCATGCCCTTTTGTTCTGAAATCTCTCTGTCCTATCCTCATTTTCCTATCCTCCGTATTCTTTGTTATATGATTACTTATCCACAGGATCTTATTTTGTTAAATCCCGATTATATACTTTGTTCTCTCCGATCATACAAAAAAACAGTTCCTGCCACTTCGGATCTTCCTGAAAACAGCCTCTGGACGCCAGTGTCATTGTCCTGCTCCCCGGTTTCTCCACCCCCCGCATGGTCATACAGAGATGCTCCGCCTCCACCATGACAATCGCACCCTGCGGCTTTAAGTGCTCCATAACAGCTTCTACAATCTGAATGGTCATCTGCTCCTGAATCTGCGGCCTTCTGGCATAAACCTCCACCGTCCTGGCCAGCTTGCTTAAGCCCACCACCTTTCCGTCCGGGAGATAAGCGATATGCACCTTCCCGTAAAACGGCATCAGATGATGTTCACAAATAGAATAAAAGGTGATATCTTTTACCAGAACGATCTCGTTGCTCGCAACGGCAAATGTCTTTGCCAGATGCTCCCCGGCATTCTCATCCATTCCCGAAAAAATTTCCCCGTACATGCGGGCAATCCTGTCCGGCGTATCCCGCAGCCCCTCTCTGTTCACATCCTCGCCAATGCCCTCTAAGAGCAGCCTGACCGCCTCTTCAATTTTTGTCTGATCTACCATGGGTATCTCTCCTGATCGTATCTCTGTGCGCGACTGTATCCATCAGTTCTCCCAGATAGGAGAGAGAGCCGAAGGCGACAATAACGGCATCCTTATCTTTTCCCGTCAGCAGATACGCGATTTCCACCGCCTCCTGCACACTGTCCGCCGCCGTCACGGCCCTGTGGTACTCCCTGGCCGCCTCCGCCAGCTCCAGCGCTGACAGCGCGCGCTCCTTTAAGGGCGGCGTAACGGTAATGATATGGGATGCCAGTTCAAAGGTATGTCGAATCACCTTGTCATATTCTTTGTCCCGTAACATTCCCATTATATAAATAATTTTTCTGTTTGTAAAATAAAAACGGATACTTTCGGCCAATTTTTTGGCCGCATCCTCATTGTGCGCACCATCCGCGATAAAGAGCGGTCTCTTCGCGATCACATCAAACCTTCCATGCCATCTCGTCTGCAAAAGCCCCTGTCTCAGCTTCTCCTCCGGCACCTTAAAGCCGCACCTGACAAGCGCAAGAACCGTCTCCACAGCTAAAACCGCATTCTCAATCTGAAACTTTCCCAGCATGGAGATCTCCAGATCCTTATACTTATCGTAGTCAAACTTCTGCTTCGTCACGCCGTATCTGATCCGCTTCGCGCGGGATATATCCGCCGTGAAAAACTTTGCCTTTTTGATCAGGGCGGACTGCCGCAAAATCTTCATCACTTCCGGATCCTGTTTCAGCGATATAACATAACACTTGCTTTTTATTATACCTGCTTTCGTCAGCGCGATCTCTTTCAGGCTCTCCCCCAGAATATCCATATGATCCATGCTGATAGAGGCAAAAACCGCCGCCACCGTTGTATTCACCACGTTTGTGGCATCCAGCGCACCGCCAAGCCCTGTCTCCAGCACCACCAGATCGCATTTCTTGTCCAGAAAATACAGAAAGGCAACCGCCGTTTCTATCTCAAAAAGAGTGGGATGCGCCAGTCCCTGTGCCGCCATCTGCTCCGCCGCCGCCTTTACAGGCTCCAGATACTTGCACAGCCCCGACTGCGTGATTTCACGGCCGTTGATCTGAAACCGCTCCCGGTACCCTTTCACGGCAGGTGAAAGATACCTGCCGACCCGGTATCCCGCTTCCTGCATGACTGTGGAAATATAGGCGAGCGTTGAACCCTTTCCGTTGGTGCCGGCGATATGTACGAATTTCAGCTGATCCTGCGGATCACCGAGCGCGGCACACAGATGACGCATGGTTTCCAGCCCCATAACACTGCCAAGAGGCTGCATCTCTTCTATATACTGCATGGCTTCCCGATAGTTCATGGCTCTCCTCTTCCCTCCCGAATTTATCCCCGACCGAGCAGGGAAGAGCCTTCTTCCCCTACTCGCCGAGCGGCCCGCGCACCTCCTTGGCGGCATACTTCCTCTGCACGGGTCTGCACATAAAAAATGGCGTCACGATTCCTAACCCCCGGCAATCAGCCCTAACCGTGTATAAATGTGCCGAAACCCGGCAACACTGTCAGCATGAGAAAATTTTTGCACAACTTCATTCACTGCGGCCTGCTTGGGTGGTTTCTGGAAATCACCTTCACGGCCTTCCACGCCTTCCGCAGGCGCGACTGTAAACTACCCGGCACAACTTCCGTCTGGATGTTTCCCATCTACGGACTGGCAGCGTTTCTCTCCCCCGTCTGCCGCCTGCTTCGGAACCGTTCCGTGCTTTTCCGCGGCCTGACATACATGGGGCTGATTTTTACCGGGGAATTTTTCACGGGCATGTGGCTGAACCGGCGCGAACTGTGCCCGTGGAACTACGAGCACTGCCGCTGGAACCTGGCCAGGGTAATCCGCCTCGATTTCGCCCCCTGCTGGTTTGTCACCGGGCTCCTCTTCGAGCGTCTTCTGCGGGAAAACGATCCCTCCCTGCGCCCGGACTGAGCCGGCATCCCGGACACTCCGGTCTGCCGACGCCTTCATGGTCTGCAGTCAGTCTGCGTCCATATCAATATCGTCCGCGTCAATATTTAAGGTGTTCAACGTACGCCGTTTTCTTCTGGCCATCTCGGAAGCGTGCAGGATGTAATCCTTGACTTCCTTCGCGTGTCTGATGTGCTCCAGATAAAGCTGGGGATGCGTATTATCCCCTGTATAGCAGGCAACCGTGCCCAGCCCGAATATGCGCTCCGCCAGACTGGTCTTTAACTCCACATCCTGCACTTTATACAAATAACAGTCGTTTTCTGTCGTGTTAAGAAGCCCCGAATTAATGGTAATCACACGCTCGTTCACCTTGTACTTCGTAAAAGTAAACGGAAGACCGAAAAACAGCAGACGCTTGCGCTCCACATACTCCCGTATGTCCTCCCGTTCCTCTTTTTCCTCCATGTCCTTCGTTTCGTCTCTGTATTCTTCCATACTTACCTCCATGCCGGCGTTTTTTGTGATGACGATTTTACAATCTTTTTCACTTTTCCGTCCGTTTCGCAATGTCTACGCATAGTGTATCACATTCCCCCTTATTTCACAATCTTCACATTTCTACCGTTCTGCCGGATCTCCCCGCCATCGTCCTTTTATCCCACTTGCGTCCCCCCTTCCTTTATGCTATGATATACAAAATATAGTAAGCAGGCAGTAACCACGCCACATCATAAGGAGGACTCCATATGACCGCAAAAGACTGTATCGTAGGGCGCAGAAGCATCCGCAAGTTTAAATCTGACGCTGTTTCCCACGAACTGTTGTCTGAGATCGTTGAAACCGCTTCCTACGCACCGAGCTGGAAGCATACACAGATCACCCGCTACATAGCTGTGGAGGGTGCCTTGAAAGATAAGATTGCAAAGGAATGCACTTCCATGTATCCCCCCAACGGCGATATCATCGCGGCGGCTCCTGTATTGATGGCTGTTACCATAATCAAGAACAGAAGCGGTTATGAGCGCGACGGATCCTTCAGCACACCCCGCGGTGATGGCTGGCAGATGTACGATGCCGGTATTGCATCCCAGAGCCTCTGCCTTGCGGCATATGAACAGGGGCTTGGTTCCGTGATCCTTGGTCTTTTTGACCAGAGCGCGGCAGAAACGCTGTTACAGCTTCCTGAAGACAGAGAGCTGGCAGCTCTCATTCCGATTGGCTATCCCGATGAGACGCCTGCTGCACCCAGAAGAAAATCTGTGGAAGAACTGTTATCTTATTTGTCATAAACCTAAAAATAGAAGAGAAAACTCTCTTCTATTTTTTTCGACCAACTTGCAAAGGAGTGATGCTTTTCTATGAGACACTTAATGAATCCGCTTGATTTTTCTGTGGAGGAGCTGGACAAGCTCTTTGACCTGGCTAATCGTATGGAGGCCGATCCGGCCAGATACGCCCACGCCTGCGAAGGAAAAAAACTGGCCACCTGTTTTTACGAGCCCAGCACGCGCACACGGTTAAGCTTTGAGGCCGCCATGCTGAATCTTGGCGGACAGGTTCTCGGCTTTTCAGATGCCGCCTCCTCCTCCGCCTCAAAGGGTGAGAGCGTATCTGACACCATCCGCGTGATCTCCTGTTACGCAGATATATGCGCCATGCGCCATCCAAAAGAAGGCGCTCCGATGGTAGCGGCCGAACGTTCCGGCATTCCTGTAATCAACGCCGGAGACGGCGGACACCAGCATCCCACCCAGACACTTACGGATCTTCTCACCATCCGTTCCCTGAAAGGGCGGCTCGGCGGCTTTACGATCGGCCTGTGCGGCGACTTGAAATTCGGGCGCACCGTACACTCCCTGATCAACGCACTGATCCGCTATTCCGATATCCGTTTCATCTTCATCTCGCCGCCGGAGCTTAAGGTGCCCGACTATATCACAGACATGCTGACCGAGAAAGGCATTGCCTACGAGGAAGTCATCCGGCTGGAAGACTGTATGCCGGACTTGGATCTCCTTTACATGACCAGAGTACAGCGGGAGCGCTTCTTCAATGAGGAGGACTATGTAAGGCTGAAAGACTTCTATATCCTGGACAAGGCAAAACTCTCGGCTGCCAGAGCGGACATGCTTGTTCTTCATCCCCTGCCCCGTGTCAACGAAATTTCCGTGGAAGTGGATGACGACCCCCGCGCCGTCTATTTCAAACAGGCCAAATACGGCGTCTATGTCCGCATGGCGCTGATTCTTACCCTGCTCGGCATCGAAGAATAAGACCAGTACGCAGGTATCACTGAAACGCTTAAAAAGGAGGTTTTCCGATATGCTGAACGTAGGAAAAATTGAGGAGGGCTTCGTGCTCGACCATATTGAAGCGGGCAAGAGCCTTGACATCTACCATCACCTGAAGCTGGACAAGCTGGACTGTACGGTGGCGATCATCAAAAACGCCCGCAGCAACAAAATGGGAAAAAAGGATATTTTGAAAGTAGAGTGTGATATCAACACGCTGGATCTGGATATCCTCGCTTTTATCGACCATAATATCACCGTCAATGTCATTAAGGACGGGGATATCGTAGATAAGAAAATTCTGGTGCTCCCCCGTGAAATCCATAACGTGATCAAATGCCGGAATCCGCGCTGCATCACTTCCATCGAACAGGGTCTGCCGCATATCTTCGTGCTGGCGGATGAGGAAAAAGAAATCTACCGCTGTAAATACTGTGAAGAGAAGGCCGGCAACTCCTCTGCCTGGTAAGCAGTCCGCCGTTTTCTGACTCTGCTTATGCGCGCCAAAAAAGACGCCCCGTCAAACAGCGGGACGTCTTTTTGTATACGCTTTTTGTTTATACCTGAGCCACATCCTTCATGGAGAAGCTGATTCTGCCCATCTTGTCCTTGCCGAGGCATACCACTGTCACCTTGTCTCCAAGGGTGAGTACATCCTCCACGCGGTTGATTCTCTCCTTCGCGATCTTGGAGATGTGAACCATGCCCTCCTTGCCCGGTGCAAACTCGATGAATGCGCCGAACTCTTTGATGCTTACCACGGTACCCTGGAAAATCTGTCCTTCCTCGAAGTCCGTTGTAATCATCTTAATCATATCTACGGCCTTGTCCATCATCTCGTTTTCGGTGCCGCAGACGGAAACCTGTCCTTCATCGTTGATGTCAATCTTCACGCCGGTGCGGGCAATGATCTCGTTGATGGTCTTGCCGCGCTGGCCAACCACATCACCGATCTTCTCAGGATCGATCTGGATGGAAATGATCTTCGGCGCATAAGGACCAACCTCCTTGCGAGGCGCGGAAATCGCCGGACTCATGCAGTTCGCCATGATATACTCTCTCGCCTCACGGCATCTGCTGATCGCGCCTTCCACGATGGGCTTCGTCAGACCGTGGATCTTGATATCCATCTGAATGGCCGTGATACCGTCATGGGTACCTGTCACCTTAAAGTCCATATCGCCGAAGAAGTCCTCAAGGCCCTGGATATCTGTCAAAAGTACAAATTCATCATCCGTGTCGCCCGTTACGAGACCACAGGAGATACCTGCCACCATCTTCTTGATCGGAACGCCCGCCGCCATCAGGGACATGCAGGACGCACAGGTGGAAGCCATAGAAGTGGAGCCGTTGGACTCAAAGGTCTCCGACACGGTACGGATTGCATAAGGGAATTCCTCCTCGGAGGGAAGCACCGGCAAAAGCGCTCTCTCTGCAAGCGCGCCGTGGCCGATTTCTCTTCTGCCCGGACCTCTGCTCACCTTTGTCTCTCCTACAGAGTAGGACGGGAAATTATAGTGGTGCATATATCTCTTGCCCGTGATATTCGGGTCTAAGCCGTCCACCTTCTGAATCTCCGAGAGAGGCGCCAGTGTACATACATTGCAGATCTGTGTCTGTCCTCTCGTGAACATGGCAGAACCATGCACTCTGGGGATGATATCCACCTCTGCCGCAAGCGGTCTGATCTGGTCTAACGCCCTGCCGTCGGGACGCTTGTGATCCTTGAGGATCATCTTGCGAACGGTCTTTTTCTGATACTGGTACACCGCCTCGCCGAGCACTGACAGATATTCCTCGTTCTCCGCGAAAGCCTCCTCCAGTCTCGCCGTGATATTTCGGATATTCTCCTCGCGCACCTGCTTCTCGTCGGTGAAGACAGCCGTCTCCATCTCCTCGGGCGTCACGATTTTCTTCATGTCCTCAAACATCTGCCCGGGAACCGCGCAGCTCTCGTAAGTGTGCTTGGGCTTGCCCACCTCTGCCACGATCTGGCTGATGAACGTGATCAGCGTCTGGTTTACCTCATGCGCCTTGTAGATCGCCTCCAGCACCTTCGCCTCCGGCACCTCGTTGGCGCCAGCCTCGATCATCATCACCTTCTCGGCGGTAGATGCCACGGTCATTTTCAGGTCACCCTTGTCCCACTGCTCCTGGGAAGGATTGACGATCAGCTCGCCGTCCACCATACCCATCTGCGTCATCGCGCAGGGACCAGCAAAAGGAATATCCGAAATGCATGTGGCAATGGCCGTACCGATCATGGCTACCAGCTCGGGACGGCATGCCGGATCCACGCTCATTACCAGATTGTTTAAGGTCACGTCATTGCGGTAGTCCTTCGGGAATAAGGGTCTCATGGGGCGGTCGATCACACGGCTTGTGAGAATCGCATTTTCGGAGGGCTTACCCTCTCTCTTATTAAAGCCGCCGGGGATCTTACCAACCGAATAAAATTTCTCCTCATACTCTACGCTGCAGGGGAAGAAATCAATGCCGTCCCTGGGTTTATCGGAGGCCGTCGCCGTGGATAACACGGTGGTCTCACCATACTGCATGAAAGCGCAGCCGTTTGCCTGTTTGCCGACTCTGCCGATGTCTACCCGGAGGGTACGCCCGGCGAGTTCTAAGGTGTAACTCTTGTACATAATCTTCTCTCTCCTTCTTCTCTCTTCTTTGAAACTAGAAGAGCGGATTTAGGGTCGGACCTGCCAACCCTATCTCCGCTCATCATCTCACAACTATTTACGAAGTCCAAGTCTCTCGATCAGTGCACGATATCTCTCGATATCTTTCTCCTTCAGATAGCCGAGCAGGCCGCGTCTCTGACCTACCATTTTCAGAAGGCCTCTTCTGGAGTGGTGATCCTTCGGATTCTCTTTCAGATGCTCTGTCAGCTCCTGGATTCTCGCCGTCAGAACCGCTACCTGTACCTCAGGTGAACCTGTGTCGCCCTCAGATCTGGCATACTCTTTGATAATCGCTGTCTTCTTTTCCTTAGAAATCATAGTTTCTCCTTTCCTTCAAGGGGTTACCCTGACATACGCCTGACACCAAGAAGGGGTCGGAGTGTCCCGCCTCTGCGTGCCGGCTAAAATCCATACCGTCACATTCTACCACAACGCTGTTGTCTTGTAAAGCCTGTTTTCCAATCACGCGGGAATTTTGTGCCGGTATTCCCCGCGCTCAGACACCCTTCCGGATGTCGCTTCATGCGCTGCCCTGCCGGTATCCTTCTCCCAGCTTCGAGACAATCTCATCGTACTGCCCATACATCTTCTGCACTTCATTCTCCAAAATATAATAGTGCCGGACATAGGGGATCAGCAGCACGAGAAACGCTGCCACCACAAAAAGCCAGCTTTCCGCACCCTCCGTGCCCTGCGCCATCAGCAAAAACGCCATTCCTACGGACAGTACGGCAAACAGGGCGAAAACCACCGTGACAATCAGATGTACCAGCCTCTCATGCTGGAAAAAACCGATCTGTACGAGATGCTCTGCCCGGATCTTCTCCCAGTCGGCATCCTCCCGCAGCAACAGTTTATCCATATATTTTCGGTAAGTCAGTATGCGCTTCTCCATCTCTCCCTCTGTTCTATGCCGTTTCATACCGGGAAACACTGCCCCGGTACCGTGCCATTGTCCTCAGTCGTACAGCACCCGCACCGCCTTGTAAGGCGAACGGTAGGACACGTTGGAAATCTTGATGCCTGTTTTGGGACTGCTGGCATGAACCACCTGTCCGTTTCCGATATAAATCGCCACATGGTTGATGGTCTTGCCCTTCGCATAGAAAATCAGATCGCCCGGCTTCGCCTCCGCCACCTTGATCGTGGTGCCGCAGTTTGCCTGCGCCCTGGAATTCCGGGGAAGTTTCACGCCGTACTTCTGAAAGACCTTCATCACAAAGCCCGAGCAGTCCGCCCCCTTCGTCAGACTGGTGCCGCCCCACACATAAGGATTCCCGATAAACTCCTTCGCGTACTGGCAGACATCCACCCGCACATCAGAAACACCCTGTCCATAGAGCAGCTCCGTCATGGTGACCGCCGTGCCAAGCTCCGCGCTGACTTCCACATACTCCGCAGAAACATAAACTTCATCATCATCCAGCAAAACCTTAACCCAGTCGCCTTCCACGGCCGCCACTTCCAGTTCCTCACCCATGGCAACCAGCGTAATCACCTCCGACTCTGTGTTCGCCTCCGCCCTGACCTTCAGGCTGTCCGTGGTCACCTTCGCGACAGTAACCGCCAGTTCCTCCGCCTTAAACTTCGCCGGAACGCCCGTCAGCAGATAGTCCAGACTCACGTATCCCTCCACCTCGCCGGATCTGATATGCGCCCATATGTCGTCCGTATCGAGCACCTCGCAGGCGGCATTTCGTGGGAGTTTCCCCACAAGCCTGCCGTCCTCCGCAGCGATGGCGCGGATATTCAGATTGTCGCTCACATCCGCAATTCCCAGATTAGTATAACCCCAGTTGGCGTTCTTCGCACGCTCATAGGCAAGCTCATAATCCTCCGCCGTCTTGTCGGAAATCAGGATCGCACCAGACCCGATGGCGTCCTCGTCCAGAACATCCTGCGCCGTCTCCGCCTCATCCTCCGCGCTGTTGCCGCTGACCTGCCCGTTCTCCTCCGAAGGCTCCTTATAAAGCTTCAGCTGCCCGATCGGCAAAAGATCCGGCACAGGCATAGATGCCTGTACCGTAAATGATGTCTGCATAATCATAACACTTGCTATTATAGCTAAAACCTTCCGTCTCTTCATCCGGAATCAATTCCTCTCCCTGTCCTCTGCTGTATGTACTAGTTCGGCTCAAAGTAACTGTTCGCAAACGCAATATTTGTGGCATGATCCGCCACTCTCTCGAGTCCCGACACGATATCCGAGAACATCGCGCCCGCCTCGGGCGTACATTCGTTGTTGGAAAGCCGCTCGATATGCCGCTGCTGCAGTTCCTTCTCCTTCTCGTCGATGGCCTCCTCCAGATTTCTGATGTCCTCCACATGCTCCTCTGTGCTCTTGACAAACATCTCAAAGGAAAAGCGCAGAAGCGTGTTGACCATATCTATCATCTCGCCAAGCTCCCGCTGTGCCGCCTTTGAGAAGGCCACGCCGGTCTTTTCCCTCTGCACCGCCGCATCCACAATGTTCTCCGCATGGTCGCCGATCCGCTCGATATCATTGACCACATGGAACAGCGCGCCAATGCTCTTCAAGTCTTCAATAGGCAGGGTTGTCTGGTTAATCTTCACCAGATAGTTTGTGATGGCGTGGCTTAAAAAGTCGATGTTCTTCTCCACCTCATAAACCTCCCCAATCTCCTCATCATCCAGTGTAATCAGTGCATTCATGGCTCGGTTCAAATTTTCGTTCGCAAGGGATCCCATACGGTCAAGTTCCTTGATAACCTCCACCACCGCCGTAGCCGGGTTTAAAACCACCTTCTCACCGATATACTTAAGCTGATAGCTGTCCCGGTAGCCGATCTTCTTATCGTCGCCGGGCACAAGCACATAAGTCAGCTTCACAATCTGCCTGATAAACGGCATCAGCAGGACAACCTGAAAAATTTTAATGGAAATATGCGCATAAGCCACCACCCTGCCCGGATTATTGCCGGTAAACGCCATAAGCGCTGCCGCAAACGTATCCACCGTCGCCAAAAGGACAAGGAATACAATAACCGTTCCAATTACATTGAAAATAAGATGAATCGCCGCCGCCCGCTTCGCATCTTTCTTTCCGCTTAACGAAGCTATCATGGCAGTTGCACAGGAACCGATGTTACAACCAAGAATGGTAAACATGCAGATATCTATTCCCATCATCCCCTGATTGGCAAGAAGCACCAGTATACTGACCGTCACGGACGAACTCTGGATTACCGCCGTTAAGACAGTGCCCAGCAGCACCGCCATGAGAGGCGACTGCAGGGACGCAAACATATGTAAAATTTCCGGAGAATCCTTCATACCGGACATCGCTCCCGACATCGAACTCAGTCCCATGAAAAGAACGCCAAAGCCGATAATTGCCTCTCCCCATCTGGAAATCTTCTGTTTCTTAACAAACATGAGAATCAACACGCCCGCAAGCAGAATCACAGGCGCCGCTTTCTCCAGCTTAAAGGAAACAAGGAGCGCCGTTACCGTCGTACCTACATTGGCGCCAAGAATGACGCCAGCCGCCTGCGTAAGCGTCATCAGCCCGGAGTTGACAAAGCTGACCACCATGACCGTACAGGCTGATGAAGACTGGATGACCGCCGTAAAGAACACACCGACTAAAATAGCCATAAAACGGTTGGTTGTCAGCCGTTCCAGTATTCCTCTCAGCTTGGCGCCAGCAACCTTCTCGATGCTGTCACTCATAATGCGCATACCATACAGGAACAGCCCAAGGCCGCCCGCCATGGAAAGAATAATTGATATACTCATCTCGATTCAGATATCCTTCCTTTGTTCTTTTCCCATTGAAAAGCTACACGGTTCTATTGTATCGAAAAAAAAAACCTCTTACAACCCCTTACGACAAAAAAAGACTTTTTGAGAGAAGCCTATGAAAAGCTTCTCCCGGCCTCCACATCGGCCTCAATCTGCCGCCGCAGCGCCTCCACACTCTCAAATGTCCGCTCCGCCCTGCGGAACGCCAGAAGCTCCACCGTCATATCCCTGTCGTAGACCTCTCCCGAAAAATCGTAGAGATAAGTCTCCACACCCATGATCTTCTCATCCGAAACCGTAGGCTTACAGCCAACGTTGGAGATCCCCCGGTAAACCGCATCGCCAAGTCTTGCCCTGGAATAGTAAACGCCGTTTGGCGGCAGAAGTTTGCGCACATCCGGCAGAATGTTTGCCGTAGGCATGCCAAGTTTTCGCCCAAGCTGTCTGCCGTGCACCACCTTTCCGCTCACACAGTAGGGGGCGCCCAGCATGACCGAAACTTTCTCCATATCTCCCTCCCTGACCGCCTGTCGCACCCGGGTAGAGCTGACCTCCTCGCCGTCCACGCGGACTTTGTCGATCAGCTCCACCTGATATCCGCAGGTTCCGGCATATTCTGACAGAAGCTTATAGTCTCCCGCGCCGCCCTTCCCGAAAGAAATATCCGGCCCTGCACAGAGATAGGCTGTCTGCATCTGCTCTGCCAGATAGCGGGCCACAAATTCTGCCGGCTCCGTGGCCGCTGTCCCCCGGTTTAAGGGAAACTCAATCAGCACATCTATTCCCAGTCTGGAAAAAACCGCTCTTTTCTCCTCTCTGGTAGACAGTTCCTTCGTCTCTCCGCCAAAAAAAGACGCGGCCGAAGTGTCGAAGGTAAAAACCACCGTCCACAGCCCCTGGCTTTTCTGCTCCAGCACCTGCTCCAGAAGACGGCGGTGTCCCAGATGAATCCCGTCAAACTTTCCGAGCGCAACGGCGCTTTTGTTTTCCAAATGAAATTCCGTTGTATTTTCTATAATCCGCATGCTGTCTGTCCCACTTCCATCATCCGCTCCGGCTTATCCCGTGTCCCGCCATACGCCGTCCGGTTCTGTCGATTCATCCTCTGTTATCTCTCAGGCAGAAACATTTTCACAGGCCTTGCCTCATTTGTGTCTGCATAATACTCATAAATGCCGTAAAACCGCCCCGACTCGTCATACATCCGCAGCCGCTCTCCTTCCTGCTGCAAAGTGTCAGCCAAAAGCATACTGACCGGGATTTTATTCCCATTCTCCAGAAGCCTGCGTGCATCCGACGATGCCTTCACTTCCCGGCACTCTTTAAAAACGGCATCAGGAGGAATAATAACATCCGATATTTTATCTTCGTCCCTCAGCTTTTCGATCTCTGAAAGCCGCAGTGCCTCCCCGATCCCGAACATACCGACCCGGCTCCGCGTCAGAGACGCCATTACGCCGCCGCATCCGAGTTTCTTCCCGATATCGTGGCACAGCGTCCGGATGTAGGTGCCCTTCGAGCAGGCTACCCGGAACCGGACCGTGGGCAGATTCATTTCCAGAATCTCCAGCTCCCGGATCTGTACTGTGCGGGGCCTGCGCTCCACCTCTTTCCCCGCCCGGGCCAGCTCGTAAAGCTTCTTTCCGTTCACCTTGAGCGCCGAGTACATAGGCGGAACCTGTTCATAGTCTCCCAGAAAGCTCAGAATGCTCTCCCCCACCTGCTCTTTCGTGAGCGCCGCAATCCTCTCTTCCTCCGCATGAAATAGCACCTTTCCCGATAAATCCTGTGTGTCCGTCACCACCCCAAGCCGGAGTGTGGCGATGTACTCCTTATCCCAGTCCGTAAGCATGTCGCACAGTTTCGTGCCCGAACCAAAACATACAGGAAGCACGCCGACCGCATCCGGGTCGAGTGTCCCTGTATGTCCTATTTTCTTCTGTTTACAGATCCCGCGGAGTTTCGCCACCACATCATGGGACGTGAACCCCGCCTCCTTATAAACGTTCATAATACCATTGTACATAGCTGCCCCTGTCTCTTTCTACTCCTGTTCCTGCGTACGTTCGAGCTGGGCCGCAATCTCCCGTGACAGGTTGTTGATATTGTCATGATATGTACCGTTCATCATACATCCAGCAGCGCGCACATGGCCGCCACCGCCAAATTTCACGGCAACTTCCGCCACATTGACCAGACCGTTTGAGCGCATGCTCACCTTGTACTCCAGGGTACCAGTCTCATACATAAAGATGGCGCAGTCCACACCCTTCACACCCTGCAGCTGGTTTACGATGCCGTCTAAGTCCTTCGGCCCTACACAGTAAAATTCCATCATACGCCTGCTTACCATGCTGACAATACACCTGTCATTCATAAAGCGCACGCTTCCAAGAATCGCCCTGCCCATAATCTGTGCCTGCAGATAAGTCTTCTCATAGAAAGTCTCTTCTATCAGAGCCGAGAAATCAAATCCAAATTTGAGTAATTCCGACGCAATCTGCATCGTCCGGGGGGAAGTGTTGGAGTAGCGGAACACTCCCGTGTCATGAGCCATCCCAAGATAAATTGCTTTTGCAATCTCCTCGTCTATCAGCTCCGGCTCCATCAGCTCATAGATCAGTTCCGCCGTAGAGCTCTTTTCCGTCTCTACGATATTCACGTCTCCGCTGCCCCTGTTGCTGATGTGATGGTCAATGTTGACGCGCCTCTTTGCACGCCGGAACATGGGAAGCGCATCCCCAAGCCGCTCATCATTACAGTCCAGCGCAAAGAACACATCATAAATTTCTTTACTATTAAATTCAGATTTAATTTCATCTATTCCCTTCAAAACATGGAAAGGTACGGGCGGCTCCTCCAGATAAACGTCAATCTTCGCCTCCGGCAGCTCCTTTTTCAGATAATGATATAGCGCCAGACATGAGCACACACAATCTCCGTCAGGTCTCATGTGTCCGCTGATCGCCACCGTCTTCACATCCTTTAACTCGTCAATCCTCTTCATCGTTACTCCTCTTATCAGACTCAGCAGCCTTCCTGTCCGAGGCTACCACTTCTTCAATGCGCTTAGACATATTCACCCCATAGGCGATGGACTGGTCCATAATGAAATGAATCTGCGGCGTATTGCGGAGATTGATGGTTCTCGCAATCTGACCGCGTATATAACCTTCCGCGCTCTGAAGTCCCGCCAGCGTATCCGTCTGTGCCTTCTCATCGCCAAGCACGCTGATCCACGCCTTGCAAGTCTTCAGATCCGGGGCAACCTCCACCGCCACCACCGAAGTCATCGGCGCAATCCTCGGATCTTTGATCTCCCCGCGGATGATCTGGGCCAGTACACGCTGCACCTCCCCGTTGATACGGGTATTTTTGACACTGTTTTTACGCATGATATCCAGTCCTTTCCTCTGCGCTTTTATTCATAACGCCCGCTATTATGTCCCATTATCTCGGCACTTCCACCATGATGTAAGCTTCCACGATGTCCAGTTCCTCCATCTTGTCGAAGCCCTCGAACACAAGTCCGCACTCGAAACCGGCCTTCACTTCCTTCACATCATCCTTGAAGCGCTTCAGGGAGGCGAGCTCACCCTCGTAAATCTGCTCCTCACCCCTGCGGATACGGATCTTACAGCCTCTCTGGAACTCACCGTCAAGCACATAGGAACCGGCTATATTGCCGATAGCAGACGCCTTGAAGATCTGGCGCACTTCCGCGTGACCGATTATCTTCTCCTCGAAAACCGGGTCTAACATACCCTTCATGGCCGCCTCGATGTCCTCGATCGCCTGATAGATCACCTTGTAGAGGCGCACATCCACACCTTCCCGCTCCGCAACGGTCTTCGCCTGGGCATCCGGTCTCACGTTAAAGCCGATGATAATTGCCGAAGATGCGGAAGCCAGCGATACGTCCGATTCGTTGATCGCGCCCACGCCGCCGTGAATGCACTTCACAACCACTTCCTCGTTGGTCAGCTTCATCAGACTCTGTTTTACGGCTTCCACGCTGCCCTGTACATCCGCCTTGACGATCAGGTTAAGCTCTTTCAGATTACCTTCCTGAATCTGGTTGAACAGATCGTCAAGGGACATCTTTGTCTTAGTGTCTGCAAGCATTTCCTCTTTATGCTGTGCCATGTATGTCTCAGCGTAAGATTTCGCGCTCTTGTCATTTTCATGGACAATAAACACTTCGCCGGCACTGGGCACATCGGATAAGCCGAGAATTTCCACAGGTGTGGAAGGTTTCGCCTCCCTCACGCGTCTGCCCTTGTCGTCGATCATCGCCCTTACCTTGCCGTGGCTTGCGCCTGCGGAGATAAAGTCGCCCACATGGAGCGTACCCTTCTGCACCAGTACCGTAGCCACAGGACCTCTGCCCTTGTCAAGCTCCGCCTCGATCACCAGACCTCTCGCGTTTCTGTCCGGGTTCGCCTTCAGCTCCAGAATTTCCGCCGTAAGCAGAATCGTCTCCAGAAGGTTCTCAATGCCCTCGCCCGACTTCGCGGAAACCGGCACAAACTCTGTCGATCCGCCCCAATCTACCGGGATCAGCTCGTACTCTGTCATCTCCTGCTTCACGCGGTCAATATTCGCGTTCGGCTTATCAATCTTATTGACGGCAACGATGATCTCGATTCCCGCCGCCTTCGCATGGTTGATGGCCTCCACTGTCTGGGGCATCACGCCGTCATCGGCCGCCACCACCAGCACCGCAATATCGGTGGAATTCGCACCGCGCATACGCATGGCCGTGAAAGCCTCATGACCCGGCGTATCCAGGAAGGTAATGCTCTGTCCCTTCACGCTGACCGTGTACGCACCGATGGCCTGTGTGATGCCGCCTGCCTCCTTATCTGTCACATTGGTCTTACGGATCGCGTCAAGCAGGGAGGTTTTGCCGTGGTCTACATGACCCATGACACAGATAACCGGGGGACGCGCCACCATTGTGGAGGCATCCTCCTCCTCCTCGCGCAGAAGCTCCTCAATCACATCGACCTTGACTTCCTTCTCACAGATGATCTCATACTCGATGGCGATATTCTCCGCCTCCTCAAAACTGATATCTGAGTTCAGAGTCACAATCTGCCCCTGTAAAAAGAGTTTCTTGATAATCGCCGAAGGCTGGATCTTCATCTTATCAGCCAGTTCCTTGATTGTCAGCGTATCAGGAACCGTGATCACTTTGATCTGCTCTTCCTTGGACGCCTCGGCCTTTTTCTCCGGCTTAATGAAGCGGCCCGCCTTGTTGCGGTTCTTTACCGCAGCATCGTCCTCCTCATAGATATGATCCTTCTTGGAACGTTTATCCCTGTCCTGATTTACCCTGCGCTTTTCGTCGTCCCTGTGCTTTTCCGCATCCTTGGCAGGTGCTTCAGCGACAAAGTCCTTCGGACCGTTATTTTTCTTAAATCGATTGTCCGGCCCGCCATTTCCTCTCTGAGGGCGGTCACCACCGCCAGCGTTCCTGCCATAAGCGTTGGGAGCGCCGCCACGGCCGCGATCACCCTGACCGCCGCTATAATTCGGCCTGCTCTGGCCTTCAGGCCTGCGATTTTCTCCTGCACTTTCCACTCTCCCCTGTCCGGGTGCCGGTTTGTTTCCGGCCGCCGTGTTCTTATTGTTATCCCGCTTTTCCTGCTGCCATTTCTCCTGCTGGCGTTTTTCCTGTTGACGTTTTTCCTGTTGACGTTTCTCCTGCTGCCTCTGCTCCAGGCGTCTCTCCTGTTGTTGTTTCTGCCTCACATCATAAGGCTCTGCCGTCACCGGAATCGGCTTCTGCGTGGGACGTATGATCTTATGGGGCGTATTCTGGGGCTGTACAGGACGCGCGCCGTTCGACATCGGCCGGTTGCCGCCCCTGTTCTGGCTGTTTTGGCCGCCCTGTCCGTTTCCACCGCCCTGAGACTGTCTGCCGCCCATCTTGGAGTTGTGAGGATTGCTCACGAAGATGATCCGTTTTTTCTTGGGCGCTTCGCCCTTGCCATCTCTCTTTTCGCTCTCCGCTGCGGGCCTTTCGGGCGCGGATTTCGCGGGCGCTGCCTTCTCTCCCCCGGCTGCCGGTGCGGTCTTCTCCTTCACGGAAGGCTCCTCACTGCGCGGCTTTTCTTCCGCTCTTGACTGCTTTTCTTCCCCGACGGCCTTCGCAGCCTTGTCTCCCGAAGAAGAAAACTCCTTCCTCACCAGCGCAATCGCATCATCCTCAATCGAACTCTGCGCCACCTTCACCTCATATCCCTTAGCCTGCAGGAAGTCAATCAGTTCCTTACTCTTCCTGTCTAACTCTTTTGCAAGCTCATGTACTTTCATCTTCGCCATACTTACTACCTCCAACTATTCCGAATCTCCTAAATGCTTCCGTATCGAATTTGCAAATCCCTCGTCTGTCAGCGCAAGAACCGATCTCTCGTCCTTACCCATAGAATGCCCGAGCGCCGCCTTCGTCCCATGAAACGCATAGGGAACCTCATAAAACTCACACATGTTACTATACTTTTTCCTGGTATTACCCGACGCATCCTCGGCTATGATAACCAGAACTGCCGTACCGCCTTTGACAGCCGCCTCCGTTGCAAATCCGCCACTGACAACATTTCTGGAGCGTGCGGCGAGTCCCAGCATGGATAATACCTTATCCCTTCCCGGTAACTGCTTCATGCCTGCCCTCCTCAAACTCCTTCTCCAGATCCTCGTATATTTCATCCGGTATGCGCATCTTAAATGACCGTTCTAATCCCTTGTTCTTTCTGGCTTTCCACAGGCACTCCCCTCTCTTGCAAAGGTATGCGCCCCGACCGTTTTTTCTCCCGGTCATATCCAGGGAAACAAGCCCCTCCGCGCTCTTAAGCACGCGCATCATCTCTTTCTTATCCTTCATCTCACCGCAGCCCACACACTGGCGCAGGGATACTTTTTTTGCCATACTGCCCCTCACTTATCACTCTACTACTCTTCAGATCCGCTCTCCTCCGTGTACGCCTCCTCATAGCCCCCGTCGTAGCTCTCCTCAGAGTAACCTTCTTCATTATACTCCTCTTCGTCATACTCCTCATCGTCGTAGACATAATCCTCGTAGCGGAAACCGGGTGCATCCTTGGCCTGTGTCTCGCTCTTAATATCGATCTTATACCCCGTCAGTCTGGCCGCCAGTCTGGCGTTCTGACCTTCCTTACCGATAGCGAGGGAAAGCTGATAATCCGGCACCACCACTTTGGCTGTCTTCTCATCGGGATCAGCGAATACCGCCACGATCTTGGCCGGGGACAGGGCATTCTGGATCAGGTTGCCCGGATTCTCATCCCAGTTTACGATATCGATCTTCTCCCCGCAAAGCTCATCCACAATGGAATTGACTCTCGCGCCGTTGATTCCCACACAGGCGCCGACGGCATCCACGTTTGGATTGTTGGAGCGCACCGCGATCTTCGTTCTGCTGCCCGCCTCCCTGGCAATGCTCATAATCTCCACCGTGCCGTCCTTGATCTCTGTCACCTCGGACTCGAAAAGGCGCTTCACCAGCTCCGGGTGTGTGCGGCTCACCAGAATCCGCGGCCCTTTTGGCGTATTCCTCACTTCCAGGATGTACACCTTAATTCTCTCCGTAGGACGGAAATGCTCGGTGCGCACCTGCTCGTTCTCATTCAGAATGGCGTCCGCCTTGCCAAGATTGATGGAGATGTTCTTGCCCATGTAACGCTGGACGATGCCTGTCACCACATCCTTCTCCTTCTCGAAATACTGGTTGTAGATAACGCTCCTCTCCTCCTCACGGATCTTCTGCAGGATCACGCTCTTGGCATTCTGGGTGGCAATGCGTCCAAACTCCTTGGAGCGGATCTCCACGCGGACAATGTCGCCGGTCTTCGCCGCCGGATCAATCTCCTTCGCCTCCTCCGGGGAAATCTGCATCACAGGGTCTTCCACCTCCTCCGCTACCTCCTTCTCCGCATAGCAGTAGTAGTCGCATGTCTCCCTGTCGATTTCCACTTTCACATTATCCGCCTTGCCGAAGTGATTCTTGTAAGCGGTAATCAGCGAATTTTCTATCGCCTCAAAGAGCGTATCCTTGCTGATCTCTTTTTCCCTTTCCAGAATCTCCAGCGCCTCCATTAATTCCTTATTCATTTTCCATTGTCCTCCTATGTCTCCTATGAAATAAGCCAACGCATTAAATGTCCAGTGCCAGTCTGACTGTGGCGATATCAGACCTTTCAAATGTACGCGAAACGCCGTCCTCCTCGATGGTAACGGTACCGGCGTCATACGCTTTCAGAATCCCGGAAAACTCTTTCTGCCCGTCAATGGGCTTATACGCTTTCAGTTCCACCTTCTCCCCAAGGCTTTTCTCCATATGCCGGTCTTTCTTTAACACCCTGCCGAGTCCAGGGCTGCTGACTTCCAGAATATAAGCGTCCGGGATAAAGTCCTCCACATCGAGCGCATCGGATAAAGCACGGCTCACATTCTCACAATCCAAAATATTTACACCCGCTGCCTTATCGATATAAACCCGCAGATAGTAGTCCTTCCCCTCCTTCACATACTCCACATCATAAATCTCCACACCATACTTCTCCACAATGGGAGTAAGAAGGTGTTCTGTCTTCTCCTCATATGTCTCCCGTTTTGACATAACATCCTCCTGCACGGAAAAGAGCGGACTCGCAAGTCCACTCTTTAT
>Ga0137308_100331_pt1 | contig 84647 bp, 67 predicted proteins | sample Inofrocosms_June_FD_97181 | JGI IMG/M metagenome (GOLD analysis project Ga0137308, IMG submission 97181) | Mouse cecal microbial communities from Vienna, Austria - N-Acetylneuraminic and N-Acetylglucosamine D2O microcosms_June | ecosystem: Host-associated > Mammals > Digestive system > Large...
TTTCTGACATATAGAGTAGTGGAGAGTACATTTAAGAATCTGTACATGTGTAGTGGAATGTTTATGGCGCTTACTGTTTTCGAATACAACAGTGTGGCATTTGGAATCATAATTTCGGGAGTGAATTATTTAAATTAGTTTGATTGCATTTTTTTGTAAAAAATGCTTGCAAAATCGATAAAGGTATGATATGATAACATACGTCGCTGAGTTGAAAAACAAAATGCCATTTATAGCGGCTCCTTGGTCAAGCGGTTAAGACATCGCCCTTTCACGGCGGTAACACGGGTTCGATTCCCGTAGGAGTCATTTAAAAAGAGTTATTTGAATTAAGCCGATGTGGCTCAATTGGCAGAGCAGCTGATTTGTAATCAGCAGGTTATCGGTTCGAGTCCGATCATCGGCTTTTTGGACCTTTAGCTCAGTTGGTTAGAGCAACCGGCTCATAACCGGTCGGTCCTGGGTTCGAGTCCCCGAAGGTCCATTTAAAATTTATAGATAGTTTGGCCCAGTGGCTCAGTTGGTTAGAGCGTCGCCCTGTCACGGCGAAGGTCGTCGGTTCGAGTCCGATCTGGGTCGTCAATGGGATCTTAGCTCAGCTGGGAGAGCATCTGCCTTACAAGCAGAGGGTCATAGGTTCGAGCCCTATAGGTCCCATTTGCCAAGTATTTGGCGAATGCCGGCGTGGCGGAACTGGCAGACGCACAGGACTTAAAATCCTGCGGGACTAATCTCCCGTACCGGTTCGATTCCGGTCGCCGGCATTATAATAAGGCTGAATCCAAGGGATTTGGCTTTTTTATTTTGTGTGGTGGAATTAGTTTGAAGAATGAGGTGAAAGTATGGGAAAGAAAAAAGCAGTATTTTTTGATATTGACGGCACGATATGGAATGACAAGAACGAGATTCCAGAGAGTACAGTGCGGGCAATTAAGATGCTGCGGGGAAACGGAAACCTAGCTTTCTTGTGCAGTGGACGCAGTAGGGCATATATTCGAAACCCAAAGCTTTTTGAGATTGGATTTGACGGTGTGGTGTCGGGATGCGGGACGATGGTTGAATATGGCGGGAAAACAGTTTTTTATAAACGTCTGGAAAATGAGTTGGTAGAGCGTACGATTTTGACTGTTCGGCGTTATGGCTGCCGTCCGATTTTGGAAGGCAGAGAATACCTCTATATGGATAATGATGAGTTTGAGGATGATTATTTTGGGCAGAAGCTTCGGGCCGAGCTGGGAAAGCATCTGCTCACTATTGCAGAAGAGTGGGGAAAGTGGGAGATTTCAAAATTATCCTGTGCTACTGAAAATGCGGATAGAGTGGCTTGTTTTGAGGCCCTGAAAGAGGATTATGATTTTATGGTACATAATTCGTCGGTGGTAGAGTTTGTTCCGAAAGGATATCATAAAGGTACTGGAATTGTTAAGATATGTGAACTTCTCGGAATTGAAATTTCAGAGACAGTTGCCTTTGGCGACAGTGCGAATGATTTGGGAATGCTGTGTACGGCCGGAGTGGGCATTGCTATGGGGAATGGTTCAGATGTGGCAAAGACGGCTGCAGATTATGTGACTACATCTATGGAGGAGGACGGCATTTGGAACGGTTGCCGGCATTTAAAGTTGATTTAAGGCTTAGGATGCAGCCTCTGCTATTTAGTACCATATGGAAGTGAAATTGCAATAATGGGCGCTTTATTAAAAATGTATAAAAAGTGTAAAAGAAATAAGTTGACTTTGGTCAAAATTATTGTTATTATAGAGAAGTACTAGGAGTGAGGATGCGAGGTGCCAGAAAGAAAGACTCAACCAAATTTTATAAAATAAGGAGTATTTTATTTTATGAAGTTTGGCTTTTTTGTTAGATAGCAGAATATACTGCGGGTGCTTATCATACGCTTATTTTAACAGATGAAAGCAGTGTCGGTGTGGGCGTATCACTCAGTGAAGAACAATAATATGGGAGGCGATTGAAATGTTTAAGTCGTTGAAAGGAATGTTTGGAGGAAAGAGCGAAGAAGTATATACTCTGGTATCTCCGGCAAAGGGAAAAGCAGTGCCGCTGTCAGAAGTGAATGACCCGACGTTTGCGGACGGTCTGCTGGGAAAAGGTGCGGCGGTGGTTCCGGCGGAAGGCAAAATACATGCTCCGGCAGATGGGACCGTGGAGATGATGTTTGAGACGAAGCATGCAGTCAGCCTGAAAACTGAGTATGGTACAGAGATTCTGGTGCATGTGGGTCTGGATACTGTAAACCTGAAAGGTAAATACTATGAGGCTCATGTACAGGCGGGGGACGCAGTGAAGGCAGGAGATTTGCTTATTAGCTTTGACATTGACCAGATAAAAGCTGAGGGATATGATGTAGTTACCCCGGTTTTGGTATGTAACACAGACGATTACGCATCTGTAGATGCTGTCACGGGAAATGATGTAGAGCCTGGTGATACAATTATTAAGATTACAAAATAATACTTTAAGCAGTATTTTATGGCCTGAGCGGTTACAGGTCTTAAAATAGAAAAAAGGGATTAAGAAAAGGAAAGGAGAAATATTTATGAAGTATTTTCAGAAACTTGGTAAAGCTTTAATGCTTCCAGTGGCAACCCTGCCGATTTGTGGTATTCTGATGGGTATCGGATACTGGCTGTGTCCTTCCACAATGCAGGGTGGTGAAGTTGTTGGTCTGCTGCAGACTATCGGTTTCCTTCTTGTGAAGGCCGGCAGCGCTTTGATTGACAACATGGCAATTCTGTTTGCTATAGGTGTAGGTCTCGGTATGTCTGATGACAGTGATGGTGTTGGTGGTCTGGCAGGTATGGTTTCATACCTGATGATGACAACACTGCTGAATCCGGGAGTTGTTGGAACTATCATGACTCTGGAAGAAGGCACAGAGAAGTACATCGCTTTCTCTAAAGTTGGCGGAAACCAGTTCATCGGTATTCTGGCAGGTGTTATCGGATCTACATGCTTCAATAAGTTTAAAGCTGCAAAGCTTCCGGATTGGCTGGCATTCTTCAGCGGCAAGCGCTGTGTAGCGATTGTTACTGGTGTAGTTTCCATTCTTGTATCTGTTGTTATGCTTTTTGTATGGCCGATTATCTTCAGCGGACTTGTTGCAATTGGAAATGCAGTTCAGCAGATGGGTATCGTTGGCGTTGGTGTTTATACATTCCTGAACCGTCTGTTGATTCCGATTGGTATGCACCATGCACTGAACAACGTATTCTGGTTTGATACCATTGGTCTTGGTGATCTGTCCCACTTCTGGGCAGGCGAAACATCTGCAGATGTTACATGGAGCCTTGGTATGTACATGGCTGGTTTCTTCCCGAGCATGATGTTCGGTATCCCGGGTGCAGCACTTGCTATGGTTCACTGTGCAAAGGATAACAAGAAGAAAGTAGCAATCGGTCTGGTAGCTTCCGCAGCAATCTGTGCATTCATCTGCGGTGTTACAGAGCCGTTCGAGTTTGGATTTATGTTCCTTGCTCCTGTTCTGTACGTTATCTATTCTGTATTGTATGCTGTATTTGCTATGATTACCGTAGCACTTGGCTTCCGTGCAGGATTCAGCTTCTCCGCCGGAGCTACAGACCTGCTGTTCTCAGCATCCCTGCCGGCAGCAGCAAAGACATGGGTAATTATCCCGATGGGTATCGCAGCATTTGTAGTATTCTACGTAGTATTCCGTTTCGCTATCACGAAGTTCAACCTTAAGACTCCGGGTAGAGAGGATGATGACGAAGATGAAACAAAGGTAGTACTGAGCAATAACAACTTTACCGAAGTAGCACGTATCGTTCTTGAGGGTGTTGGCGGTAAAGAGAACCTGACTTCTATTGATAACTGTATCACAAGACTTCGTCTTGAAGTTAAGGATTACACAAAGGTAAATGAGAAGAAGATTAAATCTGCTGGTGTTGCTGGCGTTGTAAGACCAAGCAAAACGGCTGTGCAGGTTATTATCGGTACTCAGGTACAGCATGTAGCTGATGAATTTAAAAAATTAGCGAAATAATAAAATAGAGAACAACATCCCTTTTTCTAAAAAGGACCGCCTGAACGGGCGGTTCTTTTTGGTTAATGAAAATCTTGGTATTATATATTTATATTCCTGAAAAAGACCACTTTTATAGTGGTCTTTTTCGGAAAAGGGATATTTATGTTAGTGTTTTGTAATTATTTTGCCAGTTTTTTAAACTCGTCGGCAACGTGTTGTACCTGAGTACCGATAATAACCTGCACAGCCGTTTTGCTTGGTCTTACAACGCCTGCGACGCCTGCAGATTTAATCTTCTTCTCATTTACCTTTGTGTAATCCTTAACTTCAAGACGAAGTCTTGTGATACAGTTATCAATAGAAGTCAGGTTCTCTTTACCGCCAACACCCTCAAGAACGATACGTGCTACTTCGGTAAAGTTGTTATTGCTCAGTACTACCTTTGTTTCATCTTCGTCATCATCCTCTCTACCCGGAGTCTTAAGGTATTATTTTGTGTATAAATTATAAAGAAAATCTTCACTAGATATTGAAAATAAAAGGGATTAAAAATCTTTTATGTAAAAAATACAGAGTATTTTACAACAAAAATACATCAAAGTCTGAGTTTGGTGCATAATAGGATGGATACTGTAAAACATATATTTATTTCCGCAGCAAGTTAAGGCTGGAGCTGTTTGGTATGTAGATGTTGTGGAATATGTGACTTTGAAAGAGGAGAGATGAAACATGGCAATGAAAAGACGAACAGATAACAAAGGCAGAATTTTAAGGGTGGGAGAAAGTCAGAGAAAAGACGGTAGATATCAATATCAGTATACGGATTCCGTCGGCAAAAGGCAATGCATTTATGATTTAACCTTAGCAGGGTTAAGAGAAAAAGAAAAAATGATTATAAGAGATTTGAGAGACGGAATAAGAACAGGGGAGTCTAAAAAGATAACACTGAATATTTTGTTTCGTAAGTACCTGGAGAATCATAAAACAATAAGGAAGAGTACAGAAGTGCTTTATAAGAGTTATTGGAAAAATCACATAAAAAGTGCGGATATAGGGGAAAGGGCAATCTCTGATATAAGAAGCAGTGATATTGTGAGATTTTATAATTATTTGTTGGAAAAGGGATTGTCCAGCAGAACAGTAGGTGTAATTAATGCCGCGTTGCAGCCATGTTTTGAAATGGCAATAGAAGATGATCTAATAAGAAAAAAACCATGTAAAAATGCAATGGCCAGGATACCGCAGACAGAGGCGGCAAATAGGAGGGCCATGACCATTGATGAACAAAGGCGTTTTGTCAATTTTGTATCAAAGGATAAAGTGTATCGCCATTATTTGCCCTTGTTTACGACTCTTCTGGGGACAGGAATGAGAATTGGGGAATGTCTGGGACTGACTTGGGAAAATCTTGATTTTAAGGATGGCTTGATTTATGTTACACATTCTTTGAGATATGATAATTATGGAGATGGATATAAACTACATATATCGAAACCGAAAACGGAAAGTGGTAAAAGAGTAATTCCAATGATGGAAGATGTCCGTCGGCAGTTATTAAAGCAAAGGGAACACAGCTTCATGAGCCAAAGCAGCAAAGAATGTATGGTAGATGGTTATAGCGGCTTTGTGTTTGTAAAAGAAACGGGCAAGGTATTTCTGACAAATGAAATAAATGCAATGCTCAACCGGATATGCAGAAAATACAATAAATTGGAAGAACGAGCGGCGGAAGAGGAAAAACGCCATCCTATTGTTCTTCCACATTTATCTGCCCATGTGATGCGGCATACATTTTGCACCAGATTCTGCGAAAATGAAACGAACGTAAAGGTGATTCAGGAGATTATGGGACATAGCAATGTAGGGGTGACAATGAACATATATAATCATGTGACATTAGATAAAGCAAAGGAAACCATGAAAAATATGGAGGGGAAAATGATAATTTCGTAGAGTATAAAAAGGTACAACAGTTTTACAACAAAAGCCGATGTAGAGTAGCGCAATCTGCTTCCATGCCGCATATATTATGGATGACAGTAAAGTTTTGTGGGAGGTGTCTATTGAATATGAATACGGGATCCTGTGATTTTGCTGTTATTGGCGGGGATATGCGGCAGGTTTATGCTGCCCGGATGTTAAAAGAACGGGGATACAGGGTGTGTTGTGCGCTGCTCTGCGGCGATGAGGGATTGCCGGAACAGGAGCTTAGGGAGGCAGTCTGCTCTGCACGTGTGGTTCTTGCCCCGGTGCCGCTGTCTGTTGACAGGCTTTATTTAAACCAGAAAAGTGGTGAAGGCGCCTTTCCTCTGACAGAGCTTTTGGACTGTCTTAAGGAAGGGCAGAAGTTTTACGCAGGATGTATTTCGGAAGAGTTTGCATATGCTGTGTCAGATAAAGGGGCAGAGGCGATTGATATTATGAAGCAGGAAGAAATTGCGGTTTATAACACAATTGCTACTGCAGAAGGAGCGGTGGCAGAAGCCGTAATGAAGAGTCCGAGAAATCTTCATGGCAGCAGGTGCCTGGTGCTGGGCTATGGAAAATGCGCGCGGACACTGACGGCGCTTTTGAAAGGTATGCACTGCCAGGTTCAGGTTTGCGCCAGAAATCATGCGCAATTGGCGGAGGCGGCTATTTTGGCAGATAAAGCTTTTGAATTTGGAGAACTTGAGGCTGCGCTTCCGGATTATGATTTTATTTTTAATACGGTTCCAGCTATGATTTTGAACCGCAGGATGATAGAAAATATGAATTCTGCGGTTTGTATTTTTGATATAGCGTCGGCTCCGGGAGGAGTAGAATTTGAAGCGGCGGAGGAATTGGGGATTTCTGCATGGCTGTTGCCGGGGCTTCCTGGGAAATATGCGCCTGCATCTTCCGCAGAGGCAATTGTGCGTTATCTTATTGGAAAATAGATAACAGTTTGGCAGGGCTTTTACAAAAATAATTTAGAATATTGAGGAGAGGAAATTTATGTCATTAAAAAGAAAGAAAATCGGTGTGGCATTTACAGGATCTTTCTGCACCTATCGGAAAGCATTCCAGGATTTACAGAAGCTGATAGATGAAGGGGCAGAAGTTACGACCATTTTTTCAGATGCGGCACAGTCTATTGACAGCCGATTTGGACGTGCAGATGATTTTCTGGAGGAAGCAGCGCGGATTACCGGAAAATCAGCGATACGTACGATTGCACAGGCGGAACCGATTGGCCCGGGAAGCCTTCTGGATGTATTGATTATCCTGCCGTGTACGGGGAATACCATTGCAAAGCTGGCAAATGGCATTACGGATTCACCAGTGCTGATGGCTGCAAAAGCACATTTGAGGAATGAGAAGCCGTTAGTGCTTTCAATTTCTACAAATGACGCACTAGGTATGAACATGAAAAATATCGGTCTTCTGCTCAATGCTAAACACATTTATTTTGTGCCTTTTGGACAGGATAATCCAGAGAAGAAGCCGAATTCTATGATTGCTAATACAGAATATCTGCTTCCGGCGGTGGAGGCGGCTATAGAGGGTCGGCAATATCAGCCGATTCTCTGCTGAATCACGTAAGCAGCAGACGACCGTGTGCCAGGCTGGCCTGCTGCCTGTATGTTGTAAAAGATTGTAGTAGAAAGGAGAACACTGCATGTGCGGAATTGCAGGATTTTGTAACCCTTCAATTGTTTTAGAAGATGAGAAGAACAGATGGCTGCCCATACTTGATGAGATGAACCGCGTCCAGAGACATAGGGGACCGGATGATGAGGGGGTTTATTTGAAACAGGGCTGCGGACTTGCGCACGTTCGTTTGAAAATCATTGATTTGGTGACAGGGCATCAGCCAATGACCTGTCGAAAGGATGGCGGGGAATGCACGATTGTATATAATGGTGAGATTTATAATATGCCGGAGCTGAAAGAGGAGCTTTTGTCAGAGGGAGCTGTATTTGAGACGGAAAGTGATACGGAAGTCATTCTTCAGGGATATCTCCGCTATGGAGAAGAATATGTGAAAAAGCTCAACGGGATTTTCGCGTTTGCCATATGGGATTCCCGAACAGAAAGACTTTTTCTTTTCCGTGACAGGCTTGGCGTAAAGCCGTTGTTTTATACCATGAAAGAAGGGATGTTGGTATTTTCTTCTGAAATAAAAGGGCTGTTTGCCTATCCGGGGGTGAAGCCTATCCTTGACAGGGATGGCTTGTGTGAAATATTTGCGCTGGGTCCTGCAAAATCTTACGGCAGAGGAGTATTTCAGGGAGTTCGTGAGGTGCTCCCCGGAGAATATCTGTGTTGCAGCCGGGAAGGTATTCAATCGGTTATTTATTGGAAACTGGAAAGTCATTTGCATGAGGAGTCTTTTGATGAGACGGTAGCACATACAGCATGGCTGGTGGAGGATTCCGTAAAAAAGCAAATGCTTTCTGATATTCCTGTCAGCACGTTTTTGTCAGGAGGGATAGACAGCAGCCTGGTAACGGCAATCTGTGCCAGGGAGCTGCATCGCCAGGGGAAGGTACTGAATACGTTTTCCTTTGATTTCCAGGACAATAGCCGCTATTTTCGCGCCAATGCATTCCAGCCGGGGGAAGACCGCCCATGGGTGGAAAAGATGATAGAATCCTCTCAGACGAATCACCGTTTTTTGGAATGTAGTAACATTTTACAATATGAGTATCTGTTTAAGGCGGTAGATGCCAGGGATTTACCATGCATGGCAGATGTAGAGTCATCTATGCTATATTTCTGTTCTCAGGTGAAGGGGTATAATACAGTAACGCTTACAGGGGAATGTGCGGATGAAATTTTTGGCGGATATCCCTGGTTCCACAGCAGGGAGGCGTTTGAAGGGGAGCATTTCCCGTGGACGCCAAGTATGGAGCCGCGAAAACAGCTGCTTAGTGATGATATGCTTCGGGAACTGCCATTGGAAGAGTATGCGCATACAGCCTATGAGCGCACAGTGAAAGAGACGCCGCAGCTTTTTGGCGAATCTGCCGAAGAAGCACGCAGGCGGGAGATTTCTTATCTGAATCTGAGATGGTTTATGGTGACACTGTTAGATCGGATGGACCGCACCAGTATGCACTCGGGACTGGAGGCCCGCGTACCTTTTGCAGATCACCGTATTGTGGAATATTTATGGAATGTGCCGTGGGAGATGAAAAGTCATGGGGGGATTGCTAAGGCGCTGCTGCGCCATGCTGCTGCGGGGCTGGTTCCGGAAGAGGTACTTTGGCGGAAAAAAAGCCCTTATCCGAAGACTTACGATCCGGCGTATGAAAAGCTGTTGGGAGAAAAATTAAAAGAAGTGATTTCAGAGCCGCAGGCTCCGGTGCGCAGCCTTCTTGATACACGGAAGGTTCGGAAGTTTCTTGACAGCCCATCGGATTATGGAAAGCCTTGGTATGGGCAGCTGATGGCAGGTCCTCAGATGCTTGCATATATTCTGCAGATTAATTATTGGCTGGAAAAATATCAGATTCAGATATTGTGAGCAGAGAATGGTTTACCGGAGAAGAGAGTTAACGGATAAATAGAAAGAAATTCTGCCCCTGCATATGCGGTGCAAAAGATTGTTCGCATGGTATATGCGGGGGCAGGAATTATGTTTACGAGCAGCTGTAGGTAATATCAATGACACCGTTGGTTTCTTTGACATTTTCAATACAGAGCCTCAAGTTCGGGTGCGCCCTGTCAAACAGCGGGATGCCGCCGCCCAGTACAACCGGCATAATATGCAGATGGAATTCATCAATCATTCCGGCAGCTATAAGCTGATTGGCGAGATTGGAGCCGCCGCAGACCCAGATATGTTTGCCTGACTGTGCTTTCAACTCTGCCAGAAACTTTTCGGGGCGCCGCTGTATGAAAGCGATGCCTCTTTGGTCATCCATTTCCTTGTGGGTAAAGACATAGCTTTTCAGAGTCGGGTAAGGCCAGGTATCTGGTGAAAGCTCTTCTGTAATTTGTCGATAAGTATTCATTCCCATTAGAATGGTATCTGTTCCGGAGATGAACTCTTCATATCCGTAATCTCCGCTGTATTCTTCGGATTTACCTACAAGCTGGCTGACAGAACCGTACTGGTCGGCAATATATCCGTCTAAACTTACTGAAATGTACAAAATTACTTTTCTGGCCATAAAATAAGCCTCCATTTTCTGTCTGCCGGATGCAGACGTTATTTCTGAAGTAACGGTAACATCAGGTTACTGTTTACCTCATGTGTAGTAACTAATATACTACGAAAGTAAAAAAAGCTCAAGATGAAAGTTGTTAAAAAGTGCCGGGGTGTGTTATAGTGGAAGCACTATTTGTAGAGGAGCAAAGGGATGGACATAAGGAAAAGGGTAGTAAGGGTTGGGATTTTTCTAATGCTATTAGGGGCAATAGTTTGTGGAAAGGATGCGCAGGGGGCTTCAGGAAAAGCACGTGTATTGCTTGTGACCAGGGGGGAGTATAACGATTCATATAATAGTTTAAGCCCTGCACCGGAAAATGACGGAGAGAATTTCAGACGTGTTCTGGAGCAGGCATACGGCGAATTGCTTGTAGAAACAGTGGTGAAAAGAAAGGAGGGGGCAGATACAGTTGCAGGTGTACAGAAGGCTGTTTATGAAACGTTTAAAGACGCAGAGGATGGAGATATTAATTATTTCTACTATTCAGGACATGGGGTGCAGAAAGGAAGCGAGGGTGCGAAGGAGTCAACGCTTTTTTTGGCGAAAGGCCAATATATGACTGCCAAGGATTTGGCAGCGGCTTTTGAGGGAGTTAAGGGAAGAAATATACTGGTGATGGATTGCTGCTATTCCGGGGGGATGGTGAGCCGGAATGTGCAGGAGGCGTCCGCATCAGAAGGATTTGCAGAAGATTTTGTGGATGCATTTCAGGAGGCGGTTTCAGACAGCGGGACTCGTGCACGCTCAGCGCTGACAAGTTCAGGGTTTCAGCTTTTGATGGCGGCGGGGGAAGAAGAGCTTTGCTGGCAGCAGAAAATCAGTGAAAGTAATGAGACGCCGGAGGAAGAAGCTGTTGAGACAGGGCTGTTTACTGCAACGCTTTCCTACGGGTGCGGTGTGAATCCGGCGAGGGTTGGGAAAGAGACAGGATATGGTTTAGATACGGCATCTGCAGATTATAATCTGGATGGGGAAATATCATTGGAAGAGATTACAAGATACATAGAGAATACGTATCATTATACAGCGAATCATGTAAGGTGTTATCCGGCGAATGACAGCAGGAGCTTTCTCCCCGTGGGAGAAGGGCTTACACCCGGCGCAGCTTTTGGAAATATTGTTCCTGCTAAGGATTCTGCAGGCAATGCGATCGTAAAACTGTTTGGCCATATGAAACAGGGAGTGCTGGCGGAATATGCGGTTTATCAGGGGGATACGGAAGACCCGGATGAAGCGACGCCTTATCTGAGCTGCTATATATACAGTGAAGCAGACTATGCGGAGCAGGGAAGTGAGCCTGTAAAGATTTTGGGAAAAAATATGTTGATGCAGGTTGTGCCTACAGACTACCAGGCGATAGGACATGGAAATGTACTCGAAAGAGGAAATTGCTATCGTAATTTTTATTGGGATGGAAAAAATTCGGCCGGGCAGCCTGTGGAGGAAGGTATGTATTATGCAGTGGTGAACGCTGCGGGTGCAGTGGAGGGCTCCAGGATGGCAGCAGTATATGTGAAAATGCCGGTTCCGGAAGAGACAGAATCTCAGGAGCCTTCAGAACCACAAGAACCATCAGAATCGGAAACGGAAAAAATGACGGAAACAGACTGGGAAAAACCTTCAGAGACACCTGATACAACAGAAATAAAAAAGGAAGAACCGGAACAAGATGCCAAGCCGGAAACGGTAAGTATAAAGATAGGGAAAAAAGCAGTAAAGAGCATTACTATGGGGAAGAAAGAAAAAGTTCTGCTGATACCTGTCGTTCGCCCACAAGGAAGTAAAGTGTCGTATATTTCCTCTAATCCCAGGATAGCGTCAGTGGATGCACAGGGGAAAGTCAAGGCGAAAAAAGTGGGACGTGCGGTGATTACTGTGCGTACTGCAAAAGGAACGTCCGCTAATTTGAGTATCCGTGTGAAAAAGGCGCCTGCTAAAATCATGCTTTCGGCCAGGAAAAAAACTCTGAAGGCCGGAGAGAGCAACAGGATAAAAGTTAGATTTCCGGCAAAGTCCGGCAGCTGTAAAATTACCTTTACCAGCAGCAGGAAAAAAGTAGCGGCAGTAGAGGCAAATGGAAAAATCAGGGCTTTGAAAAAAGGAAAAACAGTAATCACTGCCCGCAGCTTTAATGGGAAGAAAGCGAGGATGGTGGTGACTGTGAAATAGGCAGTGGCTTAGCGTAAGTAATGTTCCATGTGAACTGGAATTTAAATGTGAAGCAGCCGCATTTCGTTAAAAATGCAGTGTTAACTATAGGAATAATTTGGTTGACAATAGAGAGGGGATCTACTATAATGACAATAGTCAACCGGAAGATAATGAGAGTTGACAATTCGAAGGATGTGCGAGGAGAGATACTATGGAAGGTAAAAAACAATTGTCAACAAAATCTATTATTCTGGTGGGAATGTTTGCAGCGGTGCTGGCAGTCATGTCTCAGATTGCGATTCCTATGCCGTCAGGCGTGCCCATGACACTGCAGACGTTTGCAGTAGCTTTGGCAGGCGCGGTGCTGGGGTGGAAGCTGGGCGCATTATCAGCGCTTGTTTATCTGCTTCTGGGTGCGGCGGGGGTTCCGGTATTTTCAGGAATGAGCGGCGGACTGGGTGTTTTGCTGGGAAAGACGGGCGGTTTCATTTTTGGGTTTATTTTCATGGCGCTGCTGTGCGGACTGGGAGCGGCTCAGAAGAACAAAGGAATTAGAGGAATCTTTGGACTTGCGGGCCTGGCAGTCTGCCATGTCCTGGGCGTTTTGCAGTTTATGGTGCTGACACAGGTGTCTTTTGTGGAATCGGCAGTTCTTGTATCAGTTCCTTTTCTGCTTAAAGGCATTGTTTCTGTAGCGCTGGCATTTGTAATAGGGGAAATTCTGCGAAAGGCTTTGAATGCGGCAAACATATTGACTTATGCAAAGAAAGCTTAGAGTACATCATCTGCTGTGCATTCCGCTGTTTCAGGGATATGGGTATAGCGATAGCTTCAGCAGAAATATGGAAGCGCAGATAGAATATCTCAAGGCACATGCAGACGAGAAGATTTCACTGGTGTGCGCCCCGGATATGATATGTGAGAGATGCCCAAATCTGAAAGACGGGAAATTTTGCCGGGAGTCAGGGGACAGAGTCAGGGAAAAGGACAGGCGGCTGTATGAATCTCTGGGATTGGAAGGAGAATGCTTTACTTTTCGATTACTGCTTCAAAGAGCAGAGAATGCGGTGACGGAAACAGTCTTTTTAGAGTCCTGCCAAGACTGTGAATGGCGGGAAAGGGGGTTGTGCTCCTGGGAAAAATACCGGAGAGGCCTAAAGAACATGTATATTTAAAGGAGGTCTTTTGCGGCATGGCTGCAGAGGGCAGCGATATGTTTTGTGAAAAGTCACGAAGTTTAATATTTTGTATGGTGAAAAAAACAAAGAAATGTCCATTTTCCGCATGAAGGGAAATGGACATTTCCAGTGTTTTGTGCTATGATTAACACATATGGCAAAACATAGGAAATATGTATGAAAGGATTCTATGCGAGTCCAAAAAATAAGGAGGAAAAGCAAAAATGGCAAGAAAAATGAAAACCATGGATGGTAACCATGCTGCGGCTCATGCATCTTATGCGTTTACGGATGTAGCAGCTATTTACCCAATCACCCCGTCATCTGTTATGGCTGAAGCTACTGACGAATGGGCTACCCAGGGAAGGAAAAATATCTTCGGACAGGAAGTTCAGGTAACGGAAATGCAGTCTGAGGCAGGTGCGGCAGGTACGGTACACGGATCTCTGGCAGCAGGTGCGCTGACGACCACATACACAGCGTCCCAGGGTCTGCTGCTGATGATTCCGAACCTGTACAAAATTGCAGGTGAGCAGCTTCCAGGTGTGTTCAATGTTTCCGCGCGTGCACTGGCAAGCCATGCATTATCGATCTTTGGCGACCACTCCGATGTTTATGCATGCCGTCAGACCGGATGCGCGATGCTCTGTGAGTCCAGCGTCCAGGAGGTTATGGATTTGACGGCTGTCGCTCATATGGCTGCAATCGAAGGGCGTATTCCGTTTATTAATTTCTTTGACGGATTCCGTACTTCTCATGAGATTCAGAAAATCGAGACATGGGATTATGAAGACCTGAAGGAAATGGTAAATATGGATGCCATTGATGCATTCAGAAGAAATGCACTGAACCCGAATCATCCGTGCCAGAGAGGTTCCGCACAGAACCCGGATATTTTCTTCCAGGCAAGGGAAGCATGTAATCCATATTATGATGCGCTTCCGGCAGTTGTCCAGAAATATATGGACAAGGTAAATGAGAAGATTGGTACAGATTACAAATTATTCAACTACTATGGTGCAGCAGACGCAGAGCATGTGATTATTGCAATGGGGTCTGTATGCGATACTATTGATGAGACGATTGATTACCTGACGGCAGCAGGCGAGAAGGTTGGTGTTGTGAAGGTTCGTCTTTACAGGCCATTTTCTGCAGAAGCCCTGGTTGCCGCAATTCCTGAGAGCGTTAAGCGGATTAGCGTATTAGACAGAACGAAAGAGCCGGGAGCGCTTGGCGAACCGCTGTATCTGGATGTTGTGGCAGCGCTCAAGGGAACGAAGTTTGATGCGGTGCCAGTGTTTACAGGACGTTATGGTTTAGGATCCAAGGATACGACTCCGGCGCAGATCGTAGCTGTATACCACAATACAGAGAAACAGAAGTTTACTATCGGTATTGAGGACGATGTGACACATCTCTCACTGGAGTGCGGCGCACCGCTTGTTACGACGCCGGAAGGAACCATTAACTGTAAGTTCTGGGGTCTGGGAGCAGACGGTACGGTAGGCGCGAACAAGAACTCTATCAAGATTATCGGTGATAATACAGATATGTATGCACAGGCATACTTTGACTATGATTCCAAGAAATCAGGCGGCGTTACTATGTCTCACCTGCGTTTCGGTAAGAGCCCGATTAAGTCTACTTACCTGATTAAGCAGGCAAACTTTGTGGCATGCCATAATCCGTCCTATATTAATAAATATAACATGGTTCAGGAACTGGTAGACGGAGGTACATTCCTGCTGAACTGCCCGTGGGATGCAGAAGGCCTTGAGAAACATCTTCCAGGCCAGGTGAAGAGCTTTATTGCAAATCACGGCATTAAGTTCTATGTGATTGACGGTATTAAGATTGGTAAAGAAATCGGGCTTGGCGGACGTATCAATACGGTTCTCCAGTCAGCATTCTTTAAACTTGCAAACATCATTCCGGAGGAGCAGGCAATCGAGCTGATGAAAGCGGCAGCGAAAGCAACTTACGGAAGAAAAGGTGATGCGATCGTACAGATGAATTATGACGCTATTGATGCAGGTGCAAAACAGGTTGTGGAAGTAGCGGTTCCGGAAAGCTGGAAAGACGCGGCAGACGAGGGCCTGGTTATGACCCACGCAGAAGGCGGCAGGAAAGATGTTGTTGATTTTGTAAATAATATCCAGAGCAAAGTAAATGCGCAGGAAGGAAATACGCTTCCGGTATCCGCATTTAAAGATTATGTGGATGGAACGACACCGTCAGGTTCTTCTGCCTATGAGAAACGCGGCATCGCAGTAGATGTTCCTGTATGGCAGCCGGAGAATTGTATTCAGTGTAACCGCTGTGCATATGTATGTCCTCACGCAGTTATCCGTCCGGTTGCGCTGACAGAGGAAGAGGCAGCTGCGGCACCGGAGGGAATGAAGACTCTGCCGATGACAGGTATGCCGAACTACAAGTTCGCAATCGTTATGTCTGCATATGATTGTACCGGATGTGGTTCTTGTGCAAATGTATGTCCGGGCAAGAAGGGTGCGAAAGCTCTGGCTATGGAGAATATGGAAGCAAATGCAGGTCTGCAGAAGTATTTCGATTATGGAGTAGAACTGCCGGCAAAGGCTGACGTTGTTGAGAAATTTAAAGAGAATACCGTTAAGGGAAGCCAGTTTAAACAGCCGCTGCTTGAGTTCTCAGGCGCGTGTGCAGGCTGCGGTGAGACACCGTATGCAAAACTGATCACTCAGCTGTTTGGCGATAGAATGTATATTGCAAATGCTACGGGCTGTTCTTCTATCTGGGGCAACTCCTCACCGTCTACACCGTACACGGTAAATGCAAAAGGCCAGGGTCCTGCATGGGGCAACTCACTCTTTGAGGATAACGCAGAGTTCGGATATGGTATGCTGCTGGCTCAGAAGGCATTGAGGGACGGTCTGAAAGCGAAAGTGGAAGATGTTGTAGCAAACGGTGAGAATGAAGCTGTAAAAGCAGCAGGACAGGAATGGCTGGATACGTTCTCATCCGGTATTTTGAACGGGCCGGCTACGGACAAGCTGGTAGCTGCATTAGAAGCATGCGGATGTGAAAAAGCGCAGGCAATCCTGAAAGATAAAGACTTCCTGGCTAAGAAGTCACAGTGGGTATTCGGCGGCGACGGCTGGGCATATGATATCGGTTTCGGCGGTGTTGACCACGTACTGGCAAGCGGACAGGATATCAATGTTATGGTATTTGATACCGAGGTTTACTCCAATACAGGCGGACAGTCCTCTAAGTCTACACCGACAGGTGCAGTGGCACAGTTCGCAGCAGGCGGTAAAGAAGTGAAGAAGAAAGACATGGCAAGCATTGCAATGAGCTATGGTTATGTATATGTAGCACAGATTTCTATGGGTGCTGATTTCAACCAGACTGTAAAAGCAATTGCAGAGGCAGAGGCATATCCGGGTCCATCATTGATTATCGCATATGCACCATGTATTAATCATGGTATTAAGAAAGGAATGAGCAAGGCTCAGACCGAGGAAGAGCTGGCTGTTAAGTGTGGTTACTGGCATAACTTCCGCTTCAATCCTGCATTGAAGGCAGAAGGAAAACCGGCATTTACCTTAGACAGCAAGGCTCCGGAAGGAGATTATCAGGAGTTCCTGAACGGAGAAGTTCGTTATAACTCCCTGATGCGCTCAAATCCTGAAAAGGCTAAGAGGCTCTTTGCGAAGAATGAGAGTGAAGCGAAGGAAAGATATGCATATCTGAATAAGTTGATTACTCTGTATGGCAGCGAGGAGTAAAAGAGTTTTGTAGAATATAAAAATTTTTGGCGGGGGATGTTGCATTTGCAGCATCCCCCCTGTTTTAAAGAATTGAGAAGGAGCGCTATATGAGAAAATTTAGGCGATGGATATTGGCGTCGGTATTTTTGTGTATGGTAATTCTTGTGCCGCAGGCAAAAGCGGAAGCGGCACAGCGTCTGTTTGATATTGTAGTAAAAGATGGACGGACAACACAGGTAATTGAAATGAAATATGGAAAAACGCCTTATGGATATACTTCGTATTACGCAAATCAGTCAGTCATTTATGTCAGTGAAAAATCAAAGAGCGTGACATTTTCCGTGAGGAAGAATACCAGCGGGAGATATGGAAATTTTCATTTCGCATCTGTAAAAATGAAGCCGGGGGACAAACCTCAGGGCAACCTGTTTACTTATACAGTGGATGGGAAAAGGCGCGCATGGATGTTTACCGTGCAGAAATACGTGGAGCCTAAAATACAATATCTGAAGACGGCTGTTCCACGTAAGGGAAGCGCGTTTAAGCCTGGAAAGAGGAACAGTGTGAAACTGAAGGCATTTATTAAAACGGATGTGCCTGTAAAGACCATCCTGCGGATTTTGGATGAAAAAGGAAAAGTAGTGTATAAAAAGAGTTATGGAGAAAGCGGTTCAAAGACTTATACATTTGAGTGGGACGGAAAGCCTTCAAAAAAGAATACTGCAAAGCTCAAAACGTCTGGATATGTTCCGGCAGGGGAATATACAGTTAAAGTCAGTGTGTATCCTCAGATAGGGAAGAAAGTAAAAGAAGTCATTAGAGAGACAAAGCTGTGTGTAATAAAATGAGTGCCATAGAGGAGAAACGAACAGGTTTGCATCTTTCATGAATAAATGCTATACTTTCGGTAACGATTCAGAAAAAAGAGTACGGAGGTTTTACATGGAAATTTCAGGTTATGAACAGTTAAAGCAGGAAAGAATAGATGATGTCCATTCAGATGGATATCTTTTCCGACATAAAAAGAGCGGTGCGCGTATCTGTGTACTGTCAAATGATGATGAAAATAAAGTGTTTTATATAGGGTTCCGTACTCCGGTGCCGGACAGCACCGGGGTGGCTCATATTCTGGAGCACAGTGTGCTCTGCGGGAGCAGGAAGTTTCCGTCAAAGGATCCTTTTGTGGAAATGGCGAAAGGTTCTATGAATACATTTTTAAATGCCATGACCTATCCGGATAAGACTCTGTATCCGGTGGCGAGCTGTAATGATGCAGACTTTAAAAATCTGATGGATGTATATATGGACGCGGTATTTTATCCGAATATATATGAGAAAGAAGAAATTTTCCGGCAGGAAGGCTGGAGCTATCAGCTGGAAAGCCCGGAGGACGAATTGACATATAACGGTGTGGTGTACAATGAGATGAAGGGGGTATTTTCTTCTCCGGAGGACATGCTGGACAGGGAGGTTCAGAATTCGCTTTATCCGGATAACACGTATAGCAATGAGTCGGGGGGAGACCCGGAATATATTCCGGATCTGAAATTCTCTGAGTTTCTGGGATTTCATGGGAAGTATTATCACCCGTCAAATAGTTATATCTATCTTTATGGAGATATGGATGTGGAAGAACGGCTGGGGTGGCTGGATAAGGAATATCTCAGCAAATATGACGCGATGGAGGTTGGTTCAGAGATTGTCCGACAGCCTGCATTTGAGAAGATGCGCGAGGTGAGGAAACATTACTCTGTGTCCAGTACGGATTCTACAGAGGATAATACGTATTTTTCATTTAATGCTTCGATAGGCACCAGCCTTGACGCGAAGCTGTCCAATGCTTTTGCTGTCCTGGAGTATGCACTGCTTTCCGCGCCGGGGGCGCATTTAAAGCAGGTTCTCCTGGATGCGAAGGTTGGAAAGGACGTTATGGGCACTTATGACTGCGGTATTTATCAGCCGGTGTTTTCTGTGATTGTAAAGAATTCGAATCCGGAACAGAAAGAGACGTTTATGAGGATTATCCGGGAGGAACTCGAAAGAACCGTGGCTGAGGGTCTGGATGAAAAAGCTCTCCGGGCGGGAATTAATTACATGGAATTTCGTTTTCGGGAAGCTGATTATGGAACGTTCCCGAAAGGATTGATGTATGGAATTAATCTGCTGGATTCCTGGCTTTATGATGATGAGAAGCCTTTTGATTATCTGTTTCAGATATCGATATTTGATTATCTGAAACAGCAGGTGGGAACAGGATATTTTGAAGAACTGATTCGGGAATATATTTTGGAGAATCCGCATGTTTCCCTTGTTATTCTCGAACCAGAGAAAGGGATGACAGCAAAGAAAGAGGAGAAAAGCAGAAAAAAACTGGCGGACTATAAGGCGTCCCTGAGCAGGGAAGAAATTCAGGATCTGGTGGAAAAGACGAAGAAGCTTCAGGAATTTCAGGAAACGCCGGATACAGAAGAACAGCTTAGAACGCTGCCGATGCTTTCGCTGTCTGATTTGAAGCGGGAAGCACAGCCTTTGTATAATCAGGAACATTATATAGAAGAGACACTGTTGCTCCACCATAATCTTTTTACGAATGGTATTGCATATGTAAACCTGCTGTTTGACACGAAATATGTGAAGAAGGAATACCAGCCCTATCTGGGAATTTTGAAAGCAACTTTGGGTCTGATTGATACGGAGAACTACTCTTATGGGGAGCTGTTTAATGAAATTAATATGCGGACGGGAGGAATCTATGCGTCGCTGGATGTATTTCCAAACTGGAAAGAGCCTGAGAATTACCGGACGGCATTGGTCATACAGGCAAAGACGCTTTATGGAGAACTGGGATTTGTGAAAAAGATGGTGGAGGAGATGCTTTTTACTTCGAACCTGGACAATGAAAAGCGTCTTTATGAAATTATTGCGCAGCTCAAATCCAGGCTTCAGATGGTATTGAATTCCAGCGGCCATACCACGGCGGTATTGCATGCCATGTCGTATTTTTCCAATGTCGGAGCGTATAACGAGGCATTAGGGGGAATCACGTTCTACAAGCTGGTGGAGGACATTGAGGAGCATTTTGAAGAACGAAAAGCCGGGCTGATTGCCATATTGAAGGAGCTTGTTTCTTCCCTGTTTCGAAAGGATACTTTGATGGTAAGCTGCACTGCTGACGTTGAAGGGTTTGAGGCGGTCTGCGGGTATGTGAAAGAACTAAAAGAAAAGCTGCCGGAAGGTAAGCTTCCCGTACAGGAGCAAATAAAAGCTGTTGGATTGAAAAATGAGGGCTTCCAGAATTCAGCAGAAATACAGTTTGTGGCGAGAGCGGGAAATTACCGTATGGCAGGATTTTCTTACACAGGCGCGCTGCGTGTCCTGAAGGTCATTATGGGCTATGGCTATCTTTGGGAAAATGTACGTGTGAAAGGCGGCGCTTATGGGTGTATGAGCGGATTTAGTTATATGGGGGACAGCTATTTTACTTCCTACCGCGATCCGAATCTGAGGCAGACCAATATGGTGTTTGAGGGAGCTGTGGAAGCTGTAAGGAATTTTACGGTGACAGAGCGTGAAATGACGAAATATATTATCGGTACGATTAGCGATATGGACGTGCCGCTCACTCCGGCAACCAAGGGAAACCGTTCGCTGTATGCCTATATGTCTGGACGCACAGAGGAAGATTTTCAGAAAGAGCGGGAGCAGGTGCTCGGAGCAGATCAGGAAGCTATCCGCGGACTGGCTGATCTGTTAGCTGCGGTTTTGGCGCAGGGGGCAATCTGCGTAATTGGAAATGAGGAAAAACTGGAAAATGATAAGGATTTGTTTAAAGCACTGGTTCCTTTTGTGGGATAGAGGAGGAAAGCATGGATGAGAGAAGCTGTAAATCAGGGTTTGTCACGCTGATAGGAAGGCCAAATGTAGGAAAGTCTACACTGATGAATCATTTGATTGGGCAAAAAATCGCGATTACATCGAATAAGCCGCAGACGACGCGGAATCGGATACAGACGGTGTATACTTGTGAACAGGGGCAGATTATTTTCCTGGATACGCCGGGAATCCACAAGGCAAAAAATAAGCTGGGAGAATACATGGTAAATGTGGCGGAACGGACTGTGAGCGAGGTAGATGTGGTGCTTTGGCTTGTAGAGCCGTCGACGTTTATCGGTGCAGGAGAAAGGCATATTGCAGAACAGCTTACAAAAACATCTACGCCGGTTATTTTGGTGATTAATAAAATAGATACGGTAAAGAGAGAGGAAATCTTGCTTTTTATTGACGAATACCGGAAAATTTATGATTTTGCTGAAATTATTCCGGTATCGGCATTGAAAGGGACGAACACCCAGGATATTATTGATACTGTATTTAAGTATCTGCCTTACGGCCCGATGTTTTATGATGAAGATACGGTAACAGACCAGCCTCAGCGGCAGATTGCGGCAGAGCTTATCCGCGAGAAAGCGCTGCGCTGCCTGAAGGAAGAGATTCCTCATGGGATTGCAGTTTCTGTTGACAAGATGAAGGAGCGGAAAAAAGGCGGTATTGTGGATATTGAAGCTACGATTATCTGTGAGAAGGATTCCCATAAGGGCATCATTATCGGAAAGGGAGGCGCGATGCTGAAAAAAATCGGCGCAGCGGCCCGGTATGAGATGGAAACAATGCTGGAGATGAAAGTGAATCTCCAAGTCTGGGTTAAGGTGAAAAAGGACTGGCGGGACAGTGATTTTCTTATGAAAAATTTTGGGTATGACAGGAAAGAAGTATAATGAGGGAGCAGCTCAAGCTGACGGGAATGGTATTGTCTGCGGTTCCCATAGGTGAATATGACAAACGGGTGGTGGTGCTGACAAAAGAGAGGGGAAAGATTACCGCGTTTGCCAGAGGGGCACGGAAACCGAATGGCAGTCTTTTGGCGGCGGCGAACCCGTTTTGTTTTGGTGAATTTTCTTTTTATGAGGGGCGGAATGCGTATACGATGGTACAGGCAGACGTGAAGAATTATTTTAGGGAACTGGCCGAAGACTTTGAAGGCGCATATTATGGATTTTATTTTATGGAATTTGCAGACTATTATGCCAGGGAAAATAATGATGATGCGGAGCTGCTGAAGCTTTTGTATCTGTCGCTGCGGGCGCTGCAGAACCCTCATTTGGAGAAAGAACTGGTGCGCACGGTGTTTGAACTGCGGGCGATGATGGTGAATGGTGAATATCCTCAGACGTTTCAGTGTGTTGAATGCGGAAGAGAGCAGGGATTGTGTATGTTTGTACCTAAGCGTGACGGACTGGTATGCCGTGCCTGCGCCTCTCATTATCAGGAAGGTATGCCGCTGCGTGAGTCTGCTATATATGCACTGCAGTATGTGATTTCATCGCCGCTGCAGAAGCTTTATACGTTTGCAGTCACGCCGGAAGTATTGCGGGAACTTCAGGCTGTGACAGAGCGTTTTCGAAAGAAATATATAGAAAAGCCATTCAGGTCACTTGAGATTTTACAGAGTATCCTGAATTATTAGTTGAAAATCGGAGAGTTAGATTATATAATAAGGTTTGCTACAATTTTATTCGGAGGGTATAAATGAAGAATACGAAGGGATTGATTTTGGCAGTCCTGGCACTCTGTGTGCTGACGGGCTGCAGTAAGTTTTCACCGAAGGAAACGGCTGTGTCTGTGGGGAAGGAAGGCACGGTGACGGCGGCGGTGATTGACACACTGGATCAGAGCTATTACGATGGAGAAGAATTGAAAGCCAGCGTGGAAGAGAGCGTTGCAGAATACAACGCCGGCGCCGGAGAGGATACCATTACGGTAGAAGAGTTTGAGATTGGGGAAGAGAAAGATGTAAAGCTGTTTATGGAGTATGCTTCCTACAAGGATTATGCTGCGTTTAATAACGTAGATTTTTATGTGGGAGACATTACAGACGGCTACAACAATGGCGGTTATCGGTTTGAGACTACGTTTTGCCAGGTGGAGAAAGGCGAAGCGGTGGAAGGAGAGATAAAGCGGGAAGAGATTTTCGCGGGAGCCAACCACCCGATGGTTGTATTTTCTGAGTCGATGGCAGTAGAAGTTCCGGGGGAAATCCTTTATGTAAGCAGCAATGTAGAGGTTACCGGAAAAAAGTCTGCGAGAATGGCAGGAACCGGGACGGAGAACGAGACAGAAACAGAGCCGGCAAGCGAGAGTACCGCCGAGACAGAAGGCGATGTACAGGAAATCACGCCGGTGGTAGAGTCTGACACAGAAGGAGAAGAAAAGACAGCATTGGCATACATTATTTATGAATAGGAAGGCAGGCGGCCGTGCATCGGCGGCGTGTCCTTTGGAATAACTATAAATAAGAAAAGGTGAGGAGTGTATCATGGAAAAGACAATGGAGAAAATCGTAGCGCTGGCAAAGTCCAGAGGGTTTGTGTATCCCGGTTCTGACATTTACGGAGGCTTGGCAAATACCTGGGACTATGGAAACCTGGGTGTGGAACTGAAAAATAACGTAAAGCAGGCGTGGTGGAAAAAATTTGTGACAGAGAATCCCTATAATGTAGGCGTGGACTGTGCGATTTTGATGAATCCGCAGACCTGGGTGGCATCCGGGCATCTGGGAGGATTTTCTGACCCGCTGATGGACTGTAAAGAGTGTCACGAGCGTTTCCGCGCAGATAAGCTGATTGAAGATTTCTGTGAGGAGAAAGGCATTGTATTGGAAGAGTCCGTGGATGCATGGAGCCAGGAACAGATGAAAGCATTTATTGACGAGCATGAGATTCCATGCCCGACATGCGGAAAGCATAATTTTACGGATATCCGTCAGTTTAACCTGATGTTCAAGACGTTCCAGGGCGTTACCGAGGATGCGAAAAATACGGTATATCTCCGTCCGGAGACAGCACAGGGAATTTTCGTGAACTTTAAAAATGTGCAGAGGACATCCAGGAAGAAGATTCCGTTTGGAATTGGGCAGATTGGAAAATCTTTCCGAAATGAGATTACTCCGGGTAACTTTACATTCCGTACCAGGGAGTTTGAGCAGATGGAGCTGGAGTTCTTCTGTGAACCGGGAACGGATTTGGAATGGTTTGCATACTGGAAGAAATACTGCATTGACTGGCTGAAAGCGCTGGGAATGAAAGAGGATGAGATGCGTGCGCGCGACCATTCACCGGAAGAGCTGTGTTTCTATAGTAAAGCTACCACAGATTTGGAATTCCTTTTCCCATTCGGATGGGGAGAACTTTGGGGAATTGCAGATAGGACAGACTATGATTTGACCCAGCATCAGAATACTTCTAACCAGGATATGTCTTATTTTGATGATGAGAAGAAAGAAAAATATATCCCATATGTGATTGAGCCGTCTCTGGGCGCTGACAGGGTAGTGTTGGCATTCTTGTGCAGTGCATATGATGAAGAGAATATCGGCACAGAAGAGAAGCCGGATATGCGTACGGTTCTTCATTTCCACCCGGCTCTGGCTCCGGTGAAAATCGGTGTGCTCCCGCTTTCAAAGAAGCTGAATGAGGGTGCAGAAAAGGTGTTTGCGAAGCTGGCGAAAAAATGGAACTGTGAGTTTGACGACAGGGGAAATATCGGAAAACGTTATAGAAGGCAGGATGAGATTGGTACGCCGTTCTGTGTCACCTATGACTTTGATTCTGAGACAGACGGAGCGGTGACAGTCCGCGACCGTGATTCTATGGAACAGGTTCGAGTAAAGATTGACGAGCTGGAGGCGTATTTCGCGGATAAATTTGAAATTGAAATGTAAAATGTAAGAGACAGGAAGATCCCGCTATCGTGTGATGGCGGGATTTTTACAGTTGTAGAATTTGTACAAATAAAAAGTAAAATTTTAGGAGATTTCTATAATATACACATAAAAAATATGGGAGTATAATAGCAGTGATAAGGCGTAGAAAGCGTATAGGAAAGGAGCAAAAATATGAAGTGGAAAAAAGTCTTATCGCTGACGCTTTCGCTTTCCATGATTGCCGGGGCGGCATATTATACAGCACCGACAGCAGAGACAGCGAAGGCAAGCGACACAGAAAATGTTGACAGTACGTATCAGGAACCGTGGAGCAGCGGGGCAGGGATTCCCCAGTTGACATCCAAAGTAAGCGGCAATACTGAGGCACAGAAGTTTACCCATAAGGAGTGGACCGGCACGGAGTATGAGGTGGACGGCACGACTGTCAAAGGTGCGGATGTATATGAAATTAACCGGGAAGAAGCGAGTATATTTGCAAGTACAAGCGTTGTTTACGATACCGTGGACAAGGCAATTACAGGAGCAAAAGACTATAATAAGGCGGTTTCTGATTATGTGCAGTATTTGACTGGAGAGGGGGCGGCTGACTGGTCGCTGGTGGTTCTCCAGAACCAGGCGCTGGCGCAGGGAGAGAAGTATCAGGAATTTTATACAACAGATTATACGCCGAATGCGGCGGATGAGTGGAAGTCAAACCTGCAGCTTCCATGCAGCTGGACGCGCCAGGGATTTGATTTTTCCATTTATACGAATGTCCAGATGCCGTGGCAGAGTAAATATGATTCCAATGTGTCCTGCCCGCAGGCGCCGGTAAATTATAATCCGGTGGGCCTGTACAGAAAAAGTTTTGACGTAGACCCCGGCCTGCAGAGGACGGGAGGGCGGGTTTATATTTCCTTCCAGGGAGTGGAATCTGCTTATTATGTCTATGTGAACGGCAAAGAGGTGGGATACAGCGAGGACAGCTACAGCCCCCACAGCTTTGATATTACAGAATATTTGACTGAGAATGGACAGGGAAACCTTTTGGCGGTGAAGGTTCATAAGTTTTGCGACGGAACCTGGATGGAGGATCAGGATATGTATTATGACGGAGGTATTTTCCGTGATGTATATCTGTATTCGGCGCCCTTGGTACATATCCAGGACTATACCGTAACGACTGATTTGGACGAAAATTATGAAAATGCAACTCTTGGACTGAGCGTGGATGTAGCAAATGCTTCGACCAGTGAAGTGAGTGGTTACCGGGTGGACGCGCGTCTGTATGATGAGGAAGGAGAAGTGTTCGTAAACGGCATTACACTGGACATGGGCACGATTCCGGCTGCTAATGGCGATGCAGACGGGAAAGCTACGAAGACTGCGCAGAAAACAGTAAACGCGCCGAAACTCTGGTCGGCAGAGACACCGAACTTGTATACACTGGTGCTGTCTTTGTATGATTCATCCACAAATGCGTATTTAGGAAGCGTTTCCCAGCAGCTTGGATTCCGGGAAATCGAGTTTGTGCGCACGGAAGTAGACGGGAGCGGAAACAGGACAACAGAGGATTCTGCATACGAGCCTATTAATATTAATGGGAAGCAGCTCCTGCTCAAAGGCACGAACCGCCATGATACCGATCCGGTTTATGGAAAATATGTGCCGGAGGAAACGCAGGAAGAAGACGTTAAGCTTATGAAGCAGTATAACCTGAACGCAATTCGTACATCACATTACAGCAATGATGAATATTTGTATTATCTGTGTGATAAATACGGGTTGTATATGATGGGGGAAACGAATCTGGAAGCACATGCGCTTCAGAATCAGGAGACGCCGAAAACGAATTTCAAAAAGCTTGCTATGGACAGAACCGTCACGACATTTGAACGGCTGAAAAACCGCACGGCAGTGGTGATATGGTCTACTGGAAATGAAAGCTATTATTCCAGTGACGCGGGATATGCGGACGGCATGTTCTATGATTTAATCTGGTATTTTAAAGAGCATGACAGCACCAGGCCGGTGCATTCGGAGAGTTCTAATGATGCCAACGGTACAGATATGGGAAGCAATATGTACCCGAATGTTGGCACGGTACAGGGCTGGGCAAGACGGGATATGCCGTATGTGCTCTGTGAATATGCCCATGCAATGGGGAATGCCGTAGGGAACCTGAAAGAATACTGGGATGCTATCCGAAGCTCTGATAATATGATTGGCGCGTTTGTCTGGGACTGGGTGGATCAGTCAAGGCTGATTAGCCTGGATACGCTGCCGAAGAATTATGATTTAACTGAGAAAGCGGAGCAGGCAGCCGGGACGGCAGTCATTAGAGACATTTATGATGTGACGGATGAGAAAGCCCTGGCATCTAAGAGTGCAACAGGATATGCGCTGTTTAACGAGGCTTCCTACAATACGGCTTTGTCCGGCAGCGGCAAGGCATTTACGGTTGAGGTTGTCTGCAAGCCTACGACTGAGAGAGGGGATCAGGTACTGGCGGCAAAGGGGGATCATCAGTTTGCGTTAAAAACAAACTCAAGCGGCCAGCTGGAATTCTTTGCTTATTATAATAATAACTGGAATTCTGTAGCGGCAGACCTTCCGGCAGACTGGTTGAATAACTGGCATCAGGTTGCGGCTGTTTACGATCAGGGGGCTATTAAGATTTACTGTGACGGTACATTGCTGGCGTCTGGAAATGGCAATACGACAGTGGCGTCAAGCAGCGTTGCCCTGGGTATCGGCTGCTGCGCGGACAATGGCAGAAACTTTGACGGCGAGATTTCTTTGGGACGTGTGTATACAAAGGCGCTCACAGAAAGCGAACTGGCGTCACAGAACAGTAAGACGCCTGCGATTGGGGCAGACTCAGATGACGTGCTTCTGTGGGCGGATTTCAGTGAGGCGGTTTTATCAAGCAGACAGCCTTATGATTATTATTCAGAGAATTTTGCCCATAAAAATCTCTATAAAGAAGAGGCGAAGGGGCAGTACTATGGATATGGCGGCGACAGCGGAGAATCGCCGAATGACGGTTCCTTCTGTGTAAACGGACTGGTTTCTCCGGACAGGGATCCCCAGCCGGAACTTTGGGAGGTAAAATATCAGTATCAGAGCGTCTGGTTTACGGCTACGGCGAAACAGATTATGGCTCAGGAGGTTTCTGTTTATAATGAGAATAATTTCCTGAATCTGAACGATTTTGATGTAAAATGGTCTTTGCTGGAGGACGGTAAAGAGATTGGAAACGGCACGGTGGCCGAAGCGGATGTTGCAGGAAGGCAGAATGGAAAGCTTTCCGTTCCGTATGCTGAGAAACTTCCGGAAAATAAAAAAGCTGGGGCAGAATACTACCTGAATCTGTCCGTTCAGTTGAAAGAGGATACTCTCTGGGCAAAAGCAGGGCATGAGGTTGCCTATGAGCAGTTTGAAATTCCGGCTGTCGTTGAAAGTGTAAAAAAAGCAGTAGACGCAGAAGTTAACGTAGATGAGACGGACGAAAGTGCGATTACCGTTTCCGGTAAGGACTTTAGTTTCCTCATTGACAAAGCAACAGGCGCAATTCAGAATTATATCTGGAAGGATGAAGTTATCATGGCGGAAGGCCCGGTTCCCAATTACTGGAGGGCGCCGATGAATAATGATAATAATAACTATAGCGGCAGTCTGCAGACGATAAATAATGGCGTTCGCGCATCGAATATTGCAGTTACCAGCAACCGGGACGGACAGAAAGTAATTACTGTGACGCTCCAGGCTTCGGATTATGCGGATATAAAACAGAAAATGGTTTATACAGTAGACGGAAGCGGGGCAGTGGCGGTAAAAGCCAGCGTGGACGCGACCGCCCATAACTTTGGAAGCCGTAACAGATTCATCCGTATCGGTACGATTATGAAGCTGCCGCAGGGATATGAAAACGTGGAGTGGTATGGAAACGGGCCGGTTGAGGCGACCTGGGACAGAGAAGATTTTGCGACAATCGGTATCAACAGGACTACAGTTTCTAAGATGTTTTATCCATACCTGGATACCCAGGATACCGGAACTGTAACCGGAGTGAAATATATTACAGTGACAGACCCAGCCAAGACAGGGGCAATGGCAATCGCGTCGACGGACGGTGTGGAGGCGTCTGCCCTGCACTTTGACGTGAATGATTTGACGCAGGCACGGCATCCTTATGAGCTGACGCCTCAGGCAGAGACATTCCTGACAGTCAACTACCGTTCTCAGGGGACAGGGAATGCGAGCTGTGGTGCGGATACACTGGCTGCGTATACACTTCCAAACGACAGGGAGTATATTTATGAGTACACGATGATTCCGTATACCACTACAGACAGTGCTATGGATGTTACACGGGCATACCGGACAAAAGACAGCCTGACATCGCTAATCGAGCGGATTGATGCTATTACTGCTGACAGAATTAGTGCGGATCAGATTTCGGAATTTGAGGATATCGCGGCAATGTGCGAAGGACTTTCCGAAACCGCCAGGGCGCAGGTGACAGAAGCGCGCTGCGAGAAGGTGGGGGAAGCACTGGCATTGGCAAAGAAACTGGAAGCTGTTACAAATGTAGAGGATAAGAGCGGAAGTGGGCTGGGACTTGCCGTAAACGGAACTGCAAAGCTGGCACAGAGAGGCGACAGCAGCGCTCTGGAAGGTTATGCAGACGTGACGGGCGAAGGTGCGAATGAAATCTTTAACAATATTATCGGAGGCACGAAACCGTTTACGATTGAAGCAGTTGTTAATCCTAACGGAGTTGGCTATGAAGGCAACGAGTATAATATGATTGCGTCTAAGGGTGATGACTGCGCAGCATTCCGTATTTCTGAAAATGTAATTTACTTCTTTATCAAAAATACATCTGGAGAGTGGATAGTAGCCAGAAGTACGCCTCTCAGGACAGATACGGAAGACAGGCTGAACAAGAAACTGCATGTTGCGGCGATTTATGACGGAAACAATATTTCCGTGTATCTGGAGGGGGAGGAGCTGGTTACGGTAGAAGCAGGCGCCGTGGCAGCATCTAATTACCCGCTGGGTATCGGATACTGTCCGCAGGCGACAAGCCGTACTTCACAGTCAAGCATTTACAATATCCGTGTTTATTCAAAAGCGCTGACGAAAGAAGAGCTTGACGCGGGAACCATGCAGGAAGACGATGAGAACGTGGCGCTGTGGCTTGATTTTGACAAAGTACAGCCTGCGGAAGCTCCGAGCGGACTCCGTACCTATACATCGTCTCTGGAGCTGGAGCCGGGTGAGGCAGCAGCAGTGAAAGCAGACAAGGTTCCTTTCTATGCGGCAGGGGATATTACCTATGCGTCTGGTGATACAGGGATTGCTTCCGTAGACTCCGGCACAGGTGTGGTGACTGCGGAGGGAATTGGTGCAACTGTCATCACGGCATCCTGCGGTGATAAGAATCTGGAGATTCCGGTAGTGGTCGGAAAGAACAGCATCGTGCCTATTAGTGGAATTTCTGTGCAGAGCGCTTTGACGCTGACGGTTGGCCAGACCCATACGATTACGGCAAAAGTGACACCGGAAAATACAACGGATAAGAAAGGGTTGGTTTATGCTTCTTCCAACAGGACAGTGGCAGAGGTAGATGCAGCGGGCGTTATCACTGCAAAGGCAGCGGGAGAGGCTGATATTACTGTGGCAAGTGCGGTACGTCCGGCAGTCATGGCAAAAATCCATCTTACAGTAACGCAGGCAGGCAGCACGGGTGCAGGAGACAGCAGGGCGCTTGGGACAGCTGTCAGCGAAGCAAAGAAAGTAAACCTGGCGGGATATTCTGCAGCGAGCGCAGCGGCGTTCAAGAAAGCTCTGGCAGAAGCAGAAGCGGTCATGGCGAATCCGAAAGCAACCCAGGCACAGATAGACGCGGCGCTGAAAGCGCTGCAGGCAGCAAAGGCGGCGCTGCAGCCGGAAGCTCCAACCAGCAATATAATCCAGGCGGGCGTTCTGCAGTATAAAATTACGAAAGCCAGCGGGAAGAACGGTACGGTTACAGTAGATAAGCTTTTGAAAAATAAGAGCAAGGTGACAATCCCGGCAACTGTGAAGAAAGACGGCGTGGTTTATAAAGTTACCGCCATCAATAAGCAGGTGTTCCAAAAGAATAAGAAGCTGGGAAGCGTGGTAATCGGAGCTAATGTGACAAGCATAGGGGCAAAGAGTTTCTTTGGATGTAAAAAGCTGAAATCTATTACTTTCAAAGGCAAAAAAGCGCCTAAGATTGGAAGTAAGGCATTTAGCGGTATTAAAAAGAACTGTAAAATTACTGTTCCGAAAAAGATGTCAAAGAAGAACTTTAAGACTCTCAAGAAGAGGATGAAAAGCGCTGGAAAAAAGGTTGTGTATAAAAAGAAATAAATAGATGGGAGGTAACAGGCCGGCTTTGCTGGCCTGTTGCTTGTGAAAGGGCAGGGCATATGGGATCAAATTATGAAAAGCAGGTGTTTGCGGCAAGGGAGATTTTTCTGAAATATGACCAGAGGATTATGACGGAGAGATTTCCGATAAAGAGTGATGAGAAGTATCTGTATCTGAAATTCCTGGGGACGGACTATCGGGTTTGCCGAGAGAACGGAGAGATAGAGGAACAGAAAGAAGAGGGATATGTTCCGTGTCTGGATTATCAGGTGGTTATGGCTCTCTATGATATTCTGTGCTATCCCAAAGGGAGGCCGGCGCTTTCAGGGGAATGGCGTACCCTTGCCTCCCTGCAGGTAACCCACAGCAGTCCTTCGGCGGACAAATTTACCGCCCCATATGGAAAGCTATTTTCTGGTAAAGCCGGGGCGCTGGCTGACGCATGTAAAAGGCTTGGCGGGCGGCGGCTGGATGTACCTGCCAGTGCGGATGTATCATGGGAGATTCCGGTGTTTTCCTTTTTTCCTGTAGCTTTCCGCTTCTGGGAGGGAGATGAAGAATTTTCTCCGGTCATTACACTGCTGTGGGATAAAAATTCTCTCGACTTTATGCATTTCGAGACGCTGTATTATGTAATGAATCATTTGCTGGAGCGCCTAAAAGAGGTAATCCGCCCGATAGCGATTCCTGGCTGTTACAAGGAGGATAAAAAACACAAAAAATAAACAAAGACATCGGGCTGACGGAACCCAATGTCTTTTTACTTACGATTGTGTATGGACTACGCGATGCTGTTTACAGCTTTTGCCAGGCGGGAAACTTTTCTCGCAGAAGTGTTTTTGTGATAAACACCCTTCTTCGTAGCCTTATCAATAACAGAAGTAGCGTTTAATAAAGCGGCAGCAGCAGCCTCTTTATCCTTTGCAACAACAGCAGCATTCACTTTTTTGATAGCAGTTTTAACACTTGACTTAATTGCTTTGTTACGCTCAGCTTTTGTCCTGTTTACTAAGATTCTTTTCTTTGCAGATTTGATATTAGCCAACCTGTACACCTCCAAAATATTTTTATCATCTTAAACCATTAAACGTTATCTCACACATCGGAGCCGGACACGGACGATCCGATGTAAACATGCTTATATAGTTTAGCCCAACCTTTCGGGTATGTCAATACATATTTTGCAAAAAAATGTGAAAAATAGTAATGGCTTGGGAGGTAAATTGCGGTTTGCCGGGGAGTATGTATTAAGAAAGCAAAGAGGAGAAGAATTATGCTGGGAAAGTTTAATATCCGCACCGACCTCGCACTGGAGGCGAAGGAGAGCTTTGAGGAAGATAATGTAGAAATCCGGGGGGTGCGCATTCACGAGACGGAAGATGAGGAAAACGAGATACGCACTACCAGGGTTGTGATAGAGACGGAAAACGGGGCAAAAGCGATGGGAAAACCTGTGGGAAATTACATTACTATGGAAGCGCCGCATATGTCTGTGCCGGATGAGGACTATCATCGGGAGATTTCCAGGGCTCTGTCCGGACATTTGAAAGAGCTTCTGGGGGGGGAGGAGCAGTCAGTGCTGGTAGTGGGGCTGGGGAACCGGGAAGTAACGCCGGATGCTCTGGGACCGTATGTAGTGAACAATGTGAATATTACCCGTCATATGATTAAGGAATATGGCAAGGCATCGGTGGGGGGAGGAAAGGTAAATCAAATCAGTGCACTCGTGCCGGGGGTTATGGCACAGACAGGGATGGAAACACTGGAAATCATCCGCGGCGTGGTAGAGGAAACGCATCCGGCAGTGATTATAGCCGTGGATGCACTGGCTGCAAGAAGCACCAGAAGGCTAAACAGGACGATTCAGATTACAGATACGGGAATTAATCCCGGCTCCGGTGTAGGGAACCACAGGAATGGTATTAATAAGGAAGTGCTGGGGGTTCCGGTAATTGCCATAGGAGTACCTACGGTGGTGGACGCTGCGACGATTGTGAATGATACGATGGAAAGTCTGGTGGAGACTATGGATAAGGATGAAAATATCCGTAACCTGGGAGGCGCGTTAGGGACGCTCAGCAAGAGTGAAAAGCACCAAATGATACGGGAATTAATTTCACCTCATTTAAATACGATGTTTGTAACCCCTAAAGATATTGACGAGACGATGAAGAGAATCAGCTATACGATTTCTGAAGGAATAAACCTTGCCCTGAAACTGTCATAGTCTGGAAATATGCCGCATATACTGTAATATCCGGCAGCAGGTCAGCAATGTGGAGCTGCTGCAATATCTATAACTGGAATGCCCATCCTATTGAAATGGGGAAGGGTGTCGGGCGGGACACTGGCAGCAGCAGGACGGGGGCGGTTGGATGCAGAGAAAATTACAGAATGCAGTATGGGTTTTGATTGTTTTGCTGGGCCTCTATATTTTATATAGGGGTCTTATTATTGCGAAAGAGAGCAGGGTTCTGCAAAGAATTCCGGGGATTGCCGGAATAGAGCGGGCTTTGGAGTCTATGGCATTGAAAACACATATGCCGGGGTTTGCGTTTGCATGGCAGGGAGATGAATATCCTGACAGCTGGGTGGATATGGTGCTGCAGGAAATCTTTCCACTGTACTCTTATGCAGAAGAAGCGGCAAAAGAACTTCCGGATATTGAAAGCCGCCTGGAATACGATTTGATGATGGAATTGGAAGGGAAGACGGAGGAATGGGCGTCCCGGGCAGAAGAAGCCACAGACAAGGCGCAAGGGCAGGCAGAGAGCGGGACAGAAACGACTGGAGGAGGCCAATCAGAGGCGCAGAGTGAAGACCAGTCAGAAACGCAAGGAGACGGGCGGCAGGAAGAAATGAATGGCGGGAGCCGGTCAGGAGTACAGGAAAGCAATCCGATGGGGGAACAAGGGAATAGCCAGTCAGAAACGCAGGACGGGAGCCTGCTGCAGATTTTGCCCAGAGATCCTGCCAGGGAGCCTGTAACAGTTCTCGATGAAGCATCGCTGCGGGACTATAATTATCTTTTGAATAATTTTTTTGCGGTTGACCCATCAACGACGCCGCTGGAGAGCCAGATAAATTATGATTCTCTGATGTCGAGGGATTTGAGCCTCACCACGGATAATTCAAAGCCTCAGATTTTGATTTACCACACTCATTCTCAGGAGGCATTTATTGATTCAGTGGAGGGGGATGTAAATGATACGATTGTGGGTGTGGGAAACCGGCTTACGGAAATTTTGACGGATACGTATGGGTATAATGTGATTCACCATACGCAGGTATATGATATGATTGACGGGGAGCTGGACAGGAACAGGGCATATACCCTGGCCGCACCGGATATACAGCAGATTCTGGACGAAAATCCGTCTATTGAGGTGGTAATTGATTTGCACCGGGACGGAGTGGACGGACATAAGTTTGTGAAGGAGATTGATGGAAAACCCACGGCACAGATTATGTTTTTTAACGGCCTGAGCCGCACGGCAAGGAACGGGGAAATTGATTACCTGCCCAATCCTTATATTGAAGATAACCTGGCGTTCTCTTTTCAGCTGCAGCTAAAAGCAGCGCAGCACTATCCGGGCTGGACGAGAAATATTTATCTGCAGAGCCTGCGATATAATCTCCACATGCGTCCGAAGTCTTTGCTGATTGAATCAGGAACCCAGCTCAACACAGTGGAGGAAGAGCTAAATGCAATGGAGGTGCTGGCAGATATTCTGAATCAGGTATTGCGTGGCGGGTGAAAGATGTGATACACTAATTTAAGCTATGCATATGTGGCCGTTCGGCACGGAGATGTGAGACGGGATGCATGACTTAAAGGAGGAAGAGAAGTGGCAGCAGTAGAACAGAGCAAAATCAGAAATTTTTGTATTATTGCACATATAGATCACGGAAAATCTACATTGGCTGATCGGATTATCGAAATGACCGGACTGCTTACCAGCAGGGAAATGCAGGCACAGGTGCTTGATAATATGGAGCTGGAGAGGGAGCGGGGCATTACGATTAAGGCGCAGACTGTCCGCATCGTTTATCGGGCGAAGGATGGAGAAGAATATATTTTCAATTTGATTGACACGCCGGGACATGTAGATTTTAATTATGAGGTATCCAGGAGTCTGGCGGCATGTGACGGCGCAATCCTGGTGGTAGACGCCGCGCAGGGGATAGAGGCGCAGACGCTGGCGAATGTATACCTGGCTCTTGACCATGACCTGGATGTAATGCCGGTTATTAATAAGATAGACCTGCCCAGCGCAGACCCGGATCGGGTAATCAATGAGATTGAAGATGTTATTGGGATTGAAGCACAGGATGCGCCCAGGATTTCCGCCAAGACGGGGATGAATGTTGATCGGGTGCTGGAGAAAATTGTGGAGAGGATTCCGGCTCCGACAGGAGATCCGGATGCCCCGCTGAAAGCGTTGATTTTTGATTCCCTGTATGATTCTTATAAAGGCGTTATTGTATTCTGCCGTTTGAAAGAAGGCACGGTAAAGAAAGGAACGCCAATCCGTATGATGGCGACAGGCGCCACCGCAGAGGTCGTAGAAGTGGGATATTTCGGCGCGGGGCAGTTTATCCCATGTGATGAGCTGAGCGCGGGCATGGTGGGCTATATTACGGCCAGCCTGAAAAATGTGAAGGACACGCGGGTAGGAGATACGATTACAAACGCGGAAAAACCTTGCGATGAGCCTTTGCCCGGATATAAGAAGGTGAATTCCATGGTATTCTGCGGTATGTATCCGGCAGATGGGGCGAAATATCCGGATTTGCGGGATGCGCTTGAGAAGCTCCAGTTAAACGATGCATCCCTTCAGTTCGAGCCGGAGACTTCCATTGCTCTGGGCTTTGGGTTCCGGTGCGGCTTTTTGGGACTGCTTCATCTGGAGATTATTCAGGAGCGTCTGGAAAGGGAGTATGCCCTGGATTTGGTGACGACTGCGCCCAGCGTTATCTATAAAGTGTACAAGACAAACGGTGAGGTTATCGAGTTGACGAATCCCTCAAATTTGCCCGATCCGTCAGAAATTGACTATATGGAGGAGCCGATTGTAAGTGCGGAGATCATGGTAACAACAGAGTTTATCGGTTCGATTATGCAGCTTTGCGAGGAGCGCAGGGGTACGTATTTGGGCATGGAATATATGGAAGAAACCAGGGCGCTGTTAAAATATGATTTGCCGCTGAATGAGATTATTTATGACTTTTTTGACGCCCTGAAATCGCGTTCCAGGGGATATGCATCTTTTGACTATGAGATGAAAGGGTATGAGCGTTCTGAGTTAGTGAAGCTTGACATTCTGGTGAACCGGGAGGAAGTAGACGCGCTGTCCTTTATTGTACATGGGGATACGGCATATGAGCGCGGAAGGAAGATGTGTGAAAAGCTGAAAGAGGAAATACCGAGACAGCTCTTTGAGATTCCTATTCAGGCGGCGATTGGAAGCAAAATTATCGCCAGGGAAACGGTCAAGGCTATGCGGAAAGACGTGTTGGCGAAGTGTTATGGCGGCGACATTACCCGTAAGAAAAAGCTTTTGGAGAAGCAGAAGGAAGGAAAGAAACGGATGCGCCAGGTTGGAAGCGTAGAGATTCCGCAGAAGGCGTTTATGAGTGTTCTGAAATTAGATGATAAATAAACTGGAACTTTATATTCATATCCCATTTTGTATCAGAAAATGCGCTTACTGTGATTTCCTGTCTTTCCCAGCCGGAGAGAAGGACAGGCAGTCCTATGTGGAAGCGCTCCTGGATGAGATCTATGGGGCAAAAGAGAAGGGGGATGCGGCTACTGTATTTTTTGGGGGCGGCACCCCTTCGATTCTGCCCGGAAAAGAGATAGGCCGCATCATGGATGCAGTGCGGGCGAAATATAGTGTGCCCGAAGATGCGGAAATCACGCTGGAAGCCAATCCCAGTACATTAAATAGGAAAAAATTGGAAGATTGGAAGAAGGCGGGCATTAACCGGCTGAGCCTGGGGCTGCAGTCGGCAGAGGATGCGGAACTGAAGGCGCTGGGGAGAATCCATACATGGGAGACATTTTTGGAGAGCTACCGGATGGCACGGGAAGCGGGATTTGAAAATATCAATATTGACCTGATGTCGGCGCTTCCGGGGCAAAGCGCGTATACATGGCGGAAAACGCTGCAGAAGGTCACGGAGCTGAAGCCGGAGCATATTTCTGCTTACAGCCTGATTGTGGAAGAAGGGACGCCTTTTTATGAAAAATATGCCGAGGACGTCAAGCGCAGGGAGAAAGGGCTTCCATGCGGATTCCTTCCATCTGAGGACGAGGAACGCCAAATGTACTATGATACAGAGAAAATACTGAAAGCGGAAGGCTATCGGCGATATGAGATTTCTAATTATGCCAGGGAGGGATTCGAATGCCGCCATAACTGCGGATACTGGGAGCGTAAGAACTACCGGGGATTTGGCCTGGGGGCTTCCTCTCTGATAGACGAGGTGCGCTTTCATAATACGGAAAGCATGGAGAATTATCAAAACCGCGCATTTGGCAGGGAAGATGAGGAATACCTGGACGCAGAGGCGCAGATGGAGGAATTTATGTTCCTTGGGCTGCGGCTGACACAGGGGATTTCGGTAAATGATTTTGAAAAAAAATTTCATACGCCCTATGTGAGTGTTTACGGGAAAATCAGCCGGGAACTGGAAGAAAAAAAACTGCTCCGCCGGGAAAATGGAAGGATTTTCCTGACGGAGCGGGGTATTGACCTTAGCAACTATGTGCTGTCAGAGTTTTTGTTGTCTGAATAAGTTTAAGAAGCGTTATCGCCGCCATTTAAGGACATTACGGCAAAGTGGTGGACCATACGGTATACCCTGTCCGGATAATGGAGCCCGTCCGAGGTGGCGAAGTCCTGCGAAAGCAGGTAATTGTAACAATCCAGGTACTTGTCCGGAAATTCGGCCTTCATTTTTTCATTAAATGCCTGAATTTCTGCATTGCTGGCGCCGGAGCACCTGTCATCTTCCACCGGGTTTACAGACATAATATAGAAAGAAGGGTCATGGTACTCAGAGAACAAAGCCTTGTAGAAGCTGATATAACGGTCTGCTTCTTCCAGGTCATTCACGCCCAGGTTAAAGATAACTGTGGCATATGGCGTGGATCTGAGCGCTTCTTCCAGCTCCACGATACCATCGTGGTATAGCCAGTAAAAGCCTTCGCCAGACTTTGCAATAAAACGGCAGGGAACATCGTTACTGTCGTTTTGGAGGGCGTTCCGCATTCCTACTGTACGGGAATCTCCGACAAATATATAGGAATGTTCAGGTTCTTCGGCAGATTCATCAAAAGGATCTGTGGTGACAGCCGCACTCGGCTTCAAAACCTGGGTAGGCATGTCCGACTCTGATTCCGGCGCTGCTGTGGCAGCGGGGGAAGTTTCAGAGGCTGAGGAAACATCGTACATATTTAAAAAAGTTACAAACCCGGCCAGCACTACGAGACATACAATTGCAAAAGATGCCAGGAGTAAAGGGATTGTTGAGCCTTTTTTCATAAATTGTGGTTCCTTTCCTGTTTACATAAGATAGCTTAAGTGTACCACACTTTATAGAAAAGTCAACGGGGGAGCGGAAGGCTTTAATAAGCAATTGCGGATGTTACATGACAAATTGCGGTTTGTATACGAGTTTACAGCTTGCCCCGGACTGTCGGTCCCATGACTGTTCGGGGTAAGCGTGCGAACTATCGGTTCCATAACTGTCCGGGGTAAGCGACAAACCGCAATTTTCATTTGAACTGCAATAATTGTGGCAAATATTACTGTTCGCACAGGTCTGAGAAAAAGACTATTGCCATAAATGAGTTTTCATGGGTTTTGAGGCCATTGTATATGGCAGCAATGCCAGGATAATAGAATAGGAGTCAAACATTATGGAGCAAAAACAATACACATCAAAGGAACTGTTGAAAAGATTTGTGCCTTATTTCAAAAAATATAAAGGAACGCTGTGCATGGACTTGTTCTGTGCTGCTCTGACGACGGTATGCGAACTGGTGCTGCCGCTTATTATGCGCTATATCACGAATGAAGGAATGAGGGATTTGGCGGCGCTTTCGATGCAGACAGTGGGCAGGCTGGGACTGCTTTATCTGGTACTGCGGATCATGGACGGTATCGCCAGCTATTACATGGCAGATATGGGGCATGTGATGGGGGCGAAGATTGAGACAGATATGCGGCGGGACGCTTACAGGCATCTGCAGCAGCTCTCTAATACGTACTATAATAATACAAAAGTCGGGCAGATTATGGGTCGCGTGACCAATGACTTGTTTGATGTAACAGAATTTGCCCACCACTGTCCGGAGGAGTTTTTCATTGCGGCAATCAAGACAGTGATTTCCTTTTTCATCCTGGCAGGAATTCATTTGTGGCTGACGGTGCTGGTTTTCTTGTGCGTGCCCTTGATGGCAGGGGTGTGCATGACGCTGAACTTTCGGGTGAAAGGCGCATTTCGCAAACAGCGGCACCAGATTGGGGAACTAAACGCCAGAATAGAGGATAGCCTTCTGGGACATAAAGTGGTAAAAGCATTTACCAATGAAGGGATTGAGAAAGAAAAGTTTGAGAAAGATAATCAGAAGTTTCTTGATATTAAGAAAGAATCTTATAAATATATGGCTATGTTCCAGACGACCGTGAAGATGTTTGACGGGCTTATGTATCTGATGGTGGTAGTGGCGGGAGGGATTTTTATGGTGAAAGGGCTGATTCTTCCCGGAGATCTGGTAGCTTACATGCTCTATGTAACCACACTGATTGCCACGATTCGCCGCATTATTGAGTTTGCCGAACAGTTTCAGAGAGGAATGACCGGGATTGAGCGGTTCCTCCAGATTGTAGATGCAGATATTGAGATCTTTGACGAGCCGGATGCCGTAGATTTGTATGATCCGAAAGGGGATATTGTCTTTGAAAACGTGAGTTTTGAGTACCCGGACGATCACAACCGGGTTTTCAAAAGATTAAACCTGCATATAAAAGCAGGGGAAAAAGTAGCGATTGTAGGACCGTCGGGAGGGGGCAAGACTACTTTGTGCAACCTGATTCCAAGGTTCTATGATGTGACTTGCGGGCGAGTTACGCTGGACGGAGAAGATATCAAACATTTTACACTGAAAAGCCTGCGCGGCAGCATCGGTATCGTGCAGCAGGATGTTTATCTGTTTTCCGGGACGATTTATGAAAATATCACATATGGACGCCCGGGGGCATCCCGAGAGGAAGTCGTGGAAGCAGCGAAAAGGGCGGGCGCCCATGAGTTTATCACGGAACTAAAGGAAGGGTATGATACTTATGTGGGAGAGAGAGGCGTGAAACTTTCAGGAGGCCAGAAGCAGAGGCTCAGTATCGCGCGGGTATTTCTGAAAAATCCTCCGATTATTATTTTGGATGAAGCAACCTCTGCATTGGACAACGAGAGCGAATTTGAAGTGGCGAAATCTCTTGCACGGCTGTCGGAAGGGCGCACAACACTTACGATTGCCCACCGGCTTTCCAGCATCCGGAATTCTGACAGGATACTGGTGCTGACAGAGGACGGAATCGTCGAAGAAGGAACTCATGAGCAGCTTCTGGAACAGAAAGGGATGTATTTTCATTTTTATAACATGGCGAACCAGCTGAAATAGAAGGAGCCTCTATTTTAAAGTTTGCTTTCGCAAAGGGCTGGATTCTCTGGCTGAATTTACGCATTCTCACGGACTTTGCAGCAGGTGCAAAGTCCTGGGCTGAACTGTTACATTTTTGCAGAAAAAATTGAATTTCCTATTGACAAAGAAAATGGGTAGTGCTATCTTATGTACATAGATGTTAGCACTCGACCTTAAAGAGTGCTAATAAGAAAAGGGAAGGAGGATTTGAAGATGCAGCTGGACGACCGGAAAACGAAGATTTTATATGCGATTATTAAGACGTATCTGGAAACGGGCGAGCCGGTAGGTTCCCGGACAATTTCCAAATATGCAGATTTGAATCTGAGTTCCGCCACGATTCGGAATGAGATGTCCGATTTGGAGGAGATGGGCTATATCGTGCAGCCCCACACATCAGCAGGCAGAATTCCTTCAGATAAGGGATACCGTTTTTATGTGGATCAGATGATGGAGTACAAAGAGCGGGAAGTCACTGAGATGAAAGAGCTGATGATTCAAAAGCAGGATAAGATGGAGCAGATTCTAAAGCAGGTAGTGAAGGTTTTGGCAAACAATACCAACTATGCTACCATGATTACTGCTCCGCAGTATCACCGGACGAAGCTTAAGTTTATCCAGCTTTCGGTTATTAGCGAAAGCCAGATGCTGGCAGTGGTGGTTACGGAAGGGAATGTGGTAAAGAACAAGATGCTCCATATGGAGCACAGGCTTGACAATGAGACGGTGCTGAAGCTGAATATCCTTCTGAATACCAGCCTGAACGGCCTTACGATGGAGCAGATCAATCTGGGAACGATTGCGAAGCTGAAGGAGCAGGCAGGTATCCACAGTGAAGTGGTAAACAGCGTGCTGGATGCGGTGGCAGAGGCCATCCGGATGGACGATGAGGACTTGGAAATCTATACCAGCGGCGCGACAAATATTTTTAAATATCCGGAGCTGAGTGATAATGAGAGGGCACGGGAGCTGATTAGCGCATTTGAAGAAAAGAAACAGCTGGTGAATCTGGTGGCAGAGACGATGAATTCCGAGGAGAATACAGGGATTCAGGTGTATATTGGGAACGAATCCCCTATGCAGAACATGAAAGACTGCAGTGTTGTTACGGCAGCGTATGAATTAGGGGACGGCATGAAGGGAACGATAGGTATTATCGGACCCAAACGTATGGATTACGACAGAGTCGTGTCCGCGCTCAAAACACTTACGACACAGCTCGATTCTATATTTGAAAATACGGAAAAAGAAAGGCGGTAAAAGGCGTGGAAGATGAAAAGCTGCAACAGGAATTAGAAGAAACAGCATATGAGGAGCCGGAAGTGGAGGGTACAGACGCCGGAGAGGAGACAGCAGCAGAAGCTTCTGTAGAAGAGGCGGCAGAAGAGCAGGGAGACAGGACAGAAGAGTTTGCGGAAGATGGTCCGGGAGAGAAGAAAAGCTTCTTTAAACGGAAGGAAAAGAAAGACAAAAAGGACGAGAAAATTGAAGACCTTACAGACAGGCTGAAACGCCAGATGGCGGAATTCGATAACTTTAGGAAGCGTACAGAAAAAGAAAAGGCTTCCATGTATGAAATCGGAGCGAAAAGTGTCATTGAAAAGATACTTCCGGTGATAGATAACTTTGAGCGGGGGCTGGCGGCTGTGCCGGAAGAACAGAAGGAAGACTCCTTTGTTGTCGGAATGGATAAGATTTATAAGCAGATTCTCGCGACACTGGATGAGATTGGCGTTAAGCCTATCGAGGCTGTGGGGCAGGAGTTCGACCCTAATTTCCACAATGCAGTGATGCATGTGGAGGATGAAACGCTTGGTGAAAACACCGTTGCAGAGGAGTTTCAGAAAGGCTATATTTACCGTGAAACTGTCGTGCGGCACAGCATGGTGAAAGTAGCAAATTAATTTATACAGGAAACAACGAAATTCATATACCATTTAATTTATGAGGAGGAAGTCATAATGGGAAAAATTATTGGAATTGATTTAGGTACAACAAATAGCTGTGTAGCAGTTATGGAAGGCGGTAAGCCAGTGGTTATCGCAAATACAGAAGGCGCAAGAACCACACCGTCCGTAGTAGCTTTTACAAAGACAGGAGAAAGATTAGTAGGAGAGCCTGCAAAACGCCAGGCGGTAACAAATGCTGACAAGACCATAGCTTCTATTAAAAGGCATATGGGAACAGATTATAAAGTGGATATTGACGGAAAGAAATACTCACCGCAGGAGATTTCAGCGATGATTTTACAGAAGCTGAAAGGCGATGCAGAAAATTATCTCGGTGAGAAGATAACGGAGGCCGTTATCACAGTTCCTGCATATTTTAATGATGCGCAGCGTCAGGCAACGAAGGATGCAGGAAAGATCGCAGGACTGGATGTAAAGCGTATCATCAATGAGCCGACAGCAGCAGCGCTGGCATATGGCCTGGACAATGAAAAAGAGCAGAAAATTATGGTATATGACCTGGGCGGCGGAACATTTGATGTGTCTATCATTGAAATCGGCGACGGCGTTATCGAGGTTCTTGCGACAGCCGGAGACAACAGGCTGGGCGGCGACGACTTTGACCAGAAGATTACCGACTATATGCTGGCAGAGTTTAAGAAGAATGAGGGCGTGGATTTATCTAATGATAAGATGGCGCTCCAGAGGCTGAAAGAAGCGGCAGAGAAAGCAAAGAAAGAACTTTCCTCTGCGACGACTACAAATATCAACCTTCCGTTTATCACGGCAACTTCCGAGGGGCCGAAGCATTTTGATATGAACCTGACAAGGGCGAAATTCGACGAGCTGACCCACGATTTGGTGGAGAGGACAGCGACTCCGGTTACCACAGCACTGAAGGATGCAGGGCTTACCTCCGGCGAGATTTCCAAAGTACTTCTCGTAGGCGGTTCCACAAGAATCCCGGCTGTACAGGATAAGGTGAAAGCGCTGACAGGCCATGAGCCGAGCAAGAGCCTGAACCCGGATGAGTGTGTGGCGCTGGGCGCTTCCGTACAGGGCGGCAAGCTTGCAGGCGATGAAGGCGCAGGCGATATCCTTTTGCTGGATGTTACGCCTCTGTCACTGTCTATTGAGACAATGGGCGGGGTTGCTACAAGGCTGATTGAAAGAAACACAACGATTCCTACCAAGAAGAGCCAGATTTTCTCGACAGCAGCAGATAACCAGACAGCCGTAGACGTACATGTTGTACAGGGCGAGAGGCAGTTTGCAAGAGATAATAAGTCCCTTGGCCAGTTCCGGCTGGATGGAATTCCTCCTGCAAGAAGAGGCGTACCGCAGATTGAAGTTACTTTTGACATTGATGCAAATGGTATTGTTAATGTATCCGCAAAGGATTTGGGAACAGGAAAAGAGCAGCATATCACGATTACTTCCGGTTCCAATATGTCTGACTCTGATATTGAGAAGGCAGTAAAGGAAGCAGCTGAGTTCGAGGCTCAGGATAAGAAGCGCAAAGAAGCAATTGATACGAGAAATGATGCAGACTCTATGGTATTCCAGACAGAGAAAGCGCTAGAGGAAGTGGGAGATAAGGTAGATGCTGCGGATAAGACAGCGGTACAGGCGGATCTTGAGGCATTGAAAAAACTGATTGAGGAATCAAATCCTGAGGATATGACGGATGCACAGGTAGCAGAAATCAAGGCAGCGAAAGAGAAGCTTATGGAGAGTGCGCAGAAGGTGTTTGCAAAAGTCTACGAGCAGGCACAGGCGGCGCAGGGAGCAGCAGGCGCAGGTCCGGATATGGGCGCGGCTGACGCCGGGTATCAGGCAGATGACGTCGTTGACGGAGATTACAAAGAAGTATAGAGATAAGCCGCATAAGGTTCAGGGGACAGATGCTTTCAACAGAAGTCAGAAGCGTCTGTCCCTAGCGAGCGTAAAAACATGAGGATAGGTGAGGAGTATGGCAGAGAGTAAAAGAGATTATTATGAGGTGCTGGGCGTTGATAAAAATGCTGATGAAGCCGCGATAAAAAAAGCATACAGGAAATTGGCCAAAAAATATCACCCGGATATGAATCCCGGAGATGCGGAGGCGGAAAAGCGCTTTAAAGAAGCATCGGAAGCTTATGCAGTTCTTAGCGATTCCCAGAAAAGAGCGCAGTATGACCAGTTTGGGCATGCGGCTTTTGAGCAGGGCGGCGGTCCCGGCGGGTTTAGCGGTTTTGACTTTGGCGGTGATATGGGAGATATTTTTGGAGATATTTTCAGCGATTTGTTTGGCGGGGGAACCCGGTCCCGAAGGGCAAATAATGGGCCGATGAAAGGAGCAAATCTGCGAACCAGTGTGCGGATTAAATTTGAAGAGGCGGTATTTGGCTGTGAGAAGCAGATAGAGCTGAACCTGAAAGACGAGTGTACCCACTGTCATGGAACCGGGGCAAAGCCGGGAACCAGTCCGGATACCTGTCCGAAATGCGGCGGCAAGGGACAGGTAGTATTTACACAGCAGTCTTTGTTTGGAACAGTCAGAAATGTTCAGACCTGCCCGGACTGCGGCGGAACCGGAAAAGTTATCAAAGAGAAATGCAGCAACTGCCGCGGGACAGGGTATACTTCCAGCAGGAAAAAGATTGCAGTGACAGTTCCGGCAGGCATTGACAATGGACAGAGCATTCGTATCCGAGAGAAAGGCGAGCCGGGAACAAACGGAGGGCCGAGAGGAGATCTGCTGGTAGAGATAAATGTTCAGCGTCATCCGATTTTCCAGCGCCAGGATATGAATATTTTCTCTACGGCGCCGATTACTTTTGCACAGGCAGCCTTGGGCGGCGATGTGCGAATCAGTACGGTGGACGGCGATGTACTTTATACGGTGAAGCCGGGGACGCAGACTGATACGAAAGTGCGTTTAAAAGGGAAAGGCGTGCCGTCCCTGCGGAATAAATCCGTGCGCGGAGACCAGTATGTAACTCTTGTCGTACAGGTTCCAACAAAACTGAACGAAGAAGCGAAAGAGGCGCTGCGCCAGTTTGACGCGGCGAGCGACAATTCTCTGGGTGTGAATTTGAACGAGGAAAAGACAGCGGAAAAACCGAAGGAGAAAGCCAAAGAAAAGACGAAGAAAAAAGGGTTTATGGATAAATTGAAAGAAACCTTCGAGGATAATAATTAGTGTGTGTGACTGCCGTAGAGCGTGAGAGCTTGCGGCAGTTTTGTAATGTATTTAGCAGAGGAAGATGAGTTTTCTGATTTTTTGATAAAATTATTTTGGGAGTTCAAAAAGAAAATTTAATATTTCTTAAGGGAAATGCCATTGACAGCTTGCAAGGGAAGAATTATTATATAGGGTATGAGAAAATCGGGTTACGTTTCATTCATGCTGCAGAATATGTTGGCGGCAGGGGTGAACTGCCGCAGAACAGATACTTATACATGGCGTTAGATATAAAGAGGGGACAGCGATGAAGAATAATATAATAAGAAAGAAGCTGATGGTTTTTGGGCTGGTGTGCAGTATGGCGATGTCTATGGTATCTGCCCCGGCGCTGGCGGCAGGGACAGAACCTTATTCGGAAACTGAGAGTGAAAGCGAGAGCCAAACACAGCAGACGGAAACAGAGAGTGAAAGCCAGACACAGCCTCTGTCAGAAACACTTCCGTCTGAGAGCGAGACATATATGCAGGGAACAGAGAGCGAGAGCCAGTCGGAAGAGACAGAAACGCAGGGCGGAGGCGCAGAGGTGGTTTTGGATGACTGGGACCTGACGTCCAGAGAAGGAGTGGAAGGCCTTTATATCAGCGGGATTGAAGGCGAAGACTATACCCGTGATAGCGTTACAGGGATGATTACTATAAAGAGTGATAAGGCGATAGAGATTACCGGAAAGCCTGGTGTGGAATATACGGGACAGATTGTTGTAGAAGCGGACGAAGCAAAGCTTACATTAGATAATGTAGTGATGAAAAATGCCGCAGGCGATGTGCTTACAGTACAGGAAGGGAAGAAACTGGATTTGACTGTGAGCCATGTAAATAAGCTTCTTGCGGACGAGAACGACGGGGCTGTGGCGGTAAAGCTTGAGACGGCATCGGAGCTTACGATAAGTGGAGACGGAAAACTGGATATCCGGGGCACAAAGATGGGGAAAGACATCGTTATGTCCAGGGGAATGAAGAAAATAGATACAGAAGAGGAAAAGGATAGACCGGCTTCCCTGACGATTACAGATGGCACGGTAAGAGCAGTGAACGGTATTTCAGTGACTGGGAATGAGTCTCAGAAGGTATCTGTAAAAATTACAGGAGGAAGCGTGGATTTGAAGGAGCTTTCTTCCTCAGACAAAGAGAAAATTAAACTTACAGGGAATAGCGGCGCAGATGTTCATAAGACCAGCCTGACTCTTTCAGAAGCAGAAGAGCAGGTGGATGACATTGCGATTTTATCCGGTGGGACAGCCTATACTTATGGAAAAGATGGCATCTATACAGACGAGAATAATAAGATTTACCTGTATCTTCCGGCGAAGCAGACAGTAGTGACGGCAGCAGGCACAGCCTATGCCGGGGAGGTAAAAACCAGCGGGACAACAGAACTGGCAAAGGAGAGCGCTATGCTCACAGTGGAGCCGGTGACGGTTCCGGCGCTGACTTATGGCGATACGGCGGATAAGATTGTGGCTGGAGCCGTGACAGTGAAAAATGCTTCTGTTAACAGTACGACGGTGACGGCAGAGCTTACCGGGGCAAATAGAGATGGATTTACCCTGACCCCGGCGGCAGAGCAGACAGATGGGGTGACAGTTCCGGGAAAGACGGATGCGGCAGTCGGCATCAATACGGAAATTAAGATACAGCCCAGGGAAAGCCTGCTGGATAAGGGCGCCGGGAAATATGAGACGACTCTGACTATCACGGATGCATCGGGAAAGACGACTCCGGTGACGGTTTCTTTTACAATCAATAAAGCGAAGCTTACGCCGGAAGCGAAGATTGACGAGAAGGTGTACGATGGCAAGCGGACAGGGTCAGGTACGGTAACGCTGAAAGGCGCGATGTATGGTGAGAAGCCGAAGATTGTTGAGAATAAGGTATCTTATAAATTTAACAGTGCAAATGTGAAGGATGCAAAGAAGGTGACAGTGTCAGAGCTGGAGCTGCAAGAAGAGTATGCGAAGAATTATGAACTGGCTCTGGACAGGTTTGAGGTAGAAGCGTCTATTAAAAAAGCGCCGAATGATAATGATAAAGAGGATTTGAAAAAGCCAAGCGTTACGGCAGTGTACAATAAGGAGAAAGGAATTTGGCAGCCGAAGATGACAACCTATGAGGGACAGGAGTATCTGTTCTTCGGTTCATCGCGCACAGAGCTGACGGAAAAGAATAAGAAAAGCGAAAACTGGGAGTTTGGCGATAAAAAGACCAAGTCGGATCGGATCGTGTCTATGGGCGATAAAAATGGGAAGCCGATAGGGCTCAAAAGCGGAACTACGTATACGGTATGGACAAGGTTCGCAGGGGATGATAACCATGAGCCAAGCGACGGGGATGCGATGGCATATACGACATTTTCCGTAGGTTCTTCTGGTGGGGACGGAACCTCGGTGAGTGAAAGTAATAACAGGATTAAAGGGCTGACAGAGGGGACGACTTACAAAATCGGTTCCCGGCTTGCCTTTGGCGCAGAGGGGGCAGGAATGACGAATACTTCCCCGAAAACGGGAGATGAGCGCTATATTCCGCTGTCCTGGAAGGTAAGCGAGGAGCATACCTGGAGCAGCGCGCCTTATGAGGCGGCATTTACGATTAATCAGGCGGGTTCTTATACCCTGCAGGTGACGTTCCGCAAACAGACGTATTCGAACAATTCCTGGGTAAATACCAGCACGACGTCAGTGAAAAGCGTGAACTTCAAGATGGCGTCTGACGGGGCGAACGGCACAGGCTATACAACGAGCGGCGGAAACTCTCCGTCTACAGGCTCAGGTACGGGGAGCAGCGGAAGCGGCAGCAATTCAAATTCAGGCTCCGGTACAAAGACAAATACCGCAGCAAAGACAGGGGATGATTCACCAATCATTCCGCTGCTTGTGGTTTGCCTGGCTTCGGCATTGGTAGTGGGGGGAATTCTGTGGAAGAAACGGAAGGATGACAAAGAAGATGAGATGGAATAAATTTACACTAAAGACGCGTTCGGCTGTAGAGGATATCGTGATTTCTACCTTGGCGGAAGCAGGAGTAGAGGGCGTAGAGATTGAAGATAAGATTCCTTTGACGGAGCAGGACAAGCAGCAGATGTTTGTAGACATCCTGCCGGAAGGACCGGAAGACGACGGCATTGCGTATCTGAACTTTTATCTGGATGAAGCAGAGGATAAGGAAGCGCTTCTGGCACGGGTGCGGGAAGCGCTGGAGGAGCTTCGCAGCTTTATGGATATCGGAGAGTGTACGATTACGGAGTCCCAGACAGAAGATAAGGATTGGATTAATAATTGGAAGCAGTATTTTCATCAGTTTTATGTGGATGATATTTTAATTATTCCGTCTTGGGAGGAAGTACAGCCAGAGGATACCCCAGGTATGATTATTCATATTGATCCGGGCACGGCGTTTGGGACAGGAATGCATGAGACGACACAGCTCTGTATGCGCCAGTTGAAAAAGTATGTGAAAGATGGCTCTGAGATTCTTGATGTGGGGACGGGAAGCGGTATCCTGTCTATCGCGGCATTGAAGATGGGGGCGGGCCATGCGGTCGGTACGGACTTAGACCCTTGTGCGATTTCCGCCACGAAAGAAAATCTGGAGGCAAATGATATCCCGGCAGGGAAAATGGACGTGATGATTGGAAATATCATTGATGATCCGGCAGTACAGGAGAACGTCGGCTATGAGAAGTACGATATTGTGGCGGCGAATATCCTGGCAGATGTTCTGGTTCCTCTTACGCCTGTGATTATCCGTCAGATGAAGCGGGGCGGCATTTACATCACATCAGGTATTATTGATGAGAAGGAAAGCGTGGTGGTTAATGCAGTGAAAGCTGCCGGGCTTGAGGTTCTGGAAGTAACGCGTCAGGGTGAATGGGTGTCCGTGACTGCGAGAAAGAATTAGGGAATGACATGCACCATTTTTTTGTAGCGCCGGAACAGATTGGCGAAAAGAAGATAACGATTACGGGCAGTGATGTGAACCATATCCGGAATGTGCTGCGGATGGAAGCGGGAGAACAGATTACGGTGAGCGGCGGGGAAGGAAAAGAATACCGCTGTGAAGTGCTTGTACTGGAGCCTGACAGAGTAGAAGCAGGGATTATGTGGGTGCAGGAGACGGAAGCAGAGCTTCCGTCGAAGACTTATCTGTTTCAGGGACTGCCCAAAGGCGATAAGATGGAACTGATTATCCAGAAGGCTGTGGAACTGGGCGTATATGAAATCATCCCTGTGGCTACGAAACGGGCGGTAGTGAAGCTGGATAAGAAAAAAAGTGAGAGCAAGAGGAAACGCTGGCAAAGTATTTCCGAGAGCGCGGCAAAGCAGTCTAAGCGGCTGATTGTCCCGGAAATTACATCTGTGATGAGTTTTCGGGAAGCGGTAGAATATGCCGCAGGGATGGATGTGAAGCTGATGCCGTATGAGCTTGCAGAAGGGATGGAGGAAACCAGGCATCTGCTTGAGGGCATTGTACCGGGGCAGTCTGTGGCAATCTTTATCGGACCGGAGGGAGGTTTCTCGGCGGAGGAAGCAAAGCTGGCTGCGGCAGAAGGGCTGCAGCCTATAACACTTGGAAAACGGATACTCAGGACAGAGACTGCAGGGATGACGGTATTGTCAGTGCTAATGTACCTGTTAGAGGGCAGGACAGAGAGGGAAAATGGAAGCATATCTGGATAATTCGGCAACCACCAGATGTCTGGAAAGCGTGCGGGACATTGTGGTAAGGACGATGATAGAAGATTACGGGAATCCGTCTTCGAAACATTTGAAGGGGATGGAGGCAGAGAGGTATCTGCGCGATGCCCGGGAGAGAATCGCACGTACCCTGAAAGTAAGTGAAAAGGAGATTTTCTTTACATCCGGAGGGACGGAGTCTAATAATTGGGCGCTGATTGGCGCGGCGATGGCAAACCGCAGGGCAGGAACACATATTATCACGACGGCGGTGGAACATGCCGCCGTGATTCAGCCTATGATGTATCTGGAGGAGCAGGGATTTTCCGTAACATATCTGCCCGTGAACCGCTATGGCGAGGTTTCTCTGGCGGATTTGAAAGCGGCGGTTCAGGAAGACACTATTCTGGTGTCTGTGATGTATGTGAATAACGAGCTGGGGGCGGCAGAGCCGATTGAGGAGATTGGACACTTTTTAAAGGAGAAATATCCCGGTATTCTTTTTCATGTAGATGCGATTCAGGCATATGGAAAATACAGGATTTTTCCGAAGAAAGCGGGCATTGACATGCTTTCAGTCAGCGGGCATAAGATTCACGGGCCTAAGGGAACCGGCTTTTTGTATATTCAGGAAAAGGTGAAGATAAAGCCGCTGATGCTTGGCGGCGGACAGCAGAAGGGAATGCGTTCAGGAACAGATAATGTACCGGGAATCGCAGGGCTTGGAGAGGCTGCCGGCGAGGCATATCGTGACTTTGAGGAAAAGCGAGCACATCTTTTAAGGCTGAAAGAGTATTTTATGGAACAGGTTTCCATGCTTCCTGATGTGGTGATCAACACCCGGCCGGGCGAAGACGGCGCTCCGCATATTGTCAGTGTGAGCTTTAGAGGAGTGAGGAGCGAAGTTCTGCTCCATGCGCTGGAGGAGAGGGGGATTTACGTTTCTTCCGGTTCGGCGTGTTCGTCGAATAAGAAACTTCCGGTGAGCGCAGTTTTAAAAGAAATCGGAATGGAACGGGAGCTTCTGGATGCAACGCTGCGGTTCAGTTTTGGCAGGTTTAATACGGAGGAAGAACTGGCGTACTGTGTGGAAGCACTGAAAGAGCTTCTGCCGATGCTGCGCAGATATTCGCGACATTAAAGGAGAAAAGTTATGTTTCAGGCATTTTTGATAAAATATGGAGAGATTGGAATCAAGGGGAAGAACCGCCATTTGTTTGAGGATGCGCTGATGAAGCAAATCCGCCATGCATTGAAGCATGTGGAAGGCAAATTTTTCGTGCGCAAGGAGCAGGGGCGTATTTTTGTTGAGGCGGAAAGCGCGTTTGATTATGATGAGGTTATCGCAGCGCTGCAGCGGGTTTTCGGAATCGTGGGTATTTGTCCGATGGTGCAGGCGGCTGACGAGGGATTTGACAAGCTGGCCGAAACGGTGAACGATTATCTGCGGAAGGTGTACGGGGACAGGGAAATGAGCTTTAAGGTAAATGCCCGGAGGGCGAAAAAGAGTTATCCCAGGACGTCCATGGAAATCAACGCGGATTTGGGCGAGAGAATTCTTGCGGCATTTCCCAATATGAAAGTAGACGTGCATAAGCCGGATGTGATGCTGGATGTGGAAATACGGGATCAGATTTATATTTATTCCCAGATTATTCCGGGGCCGGGCGGTATGCCTGTGGGGACAAACGGAAAGGCCATGCTGCTTTTGTCAGGAGGGATTGACAGCCCGGTAGCGGGGTATATGATTGCCAAACGGGGTGTGAAAATTGATGCGGTGTATTTCCATGCGCCGCCATATACCAGTGAACGGGCAAAGCAGAAGGTGGTAGATTTAGCGCATCTGGTAGCCAGGTATTCAGGGCCGATTAACCTGCATGTAGTGAACTTTACGGATATCCAGCTTTATATCTATGAGGCGTGCCCTCATGAGGAGCTGACAATTATTATGCGGCGCTATATGATGCGGATTGCGGAACATTTTGCAAAAGAAACGGGCTGCCTGGGATTGATTACAGGCGAGAGCATCGGGCAGGTGGCGAGCCAGACCATGCAGAGCCTGGCGGCGACGGACGCTGTGTGTACTATGCCGGTATTCCGTCCGGTGATAGGATTTGATAAGCAGGAAATTGTAGATATTGCGGAAAAGATAGATACTTATGAGACTTCCATCCAGCCTTTTGAGGACTGCTGTACGATTTTTGTGGCGAAACATCCGGTAACAAAGCCGAATATTAATATCATCAGACGCAGCGAGACGCATCTGGAAGAAAGAATTGACGAGCTGGTGCAGACTGCAATAGAAACGACAGAAACTATATGGGTAGAATAGAGGCAAAAAAATGAATCCATCTGCCGCAGTGATGCTGGCAGTGGATTCTTCACTGATACCTGCTCTACTCTTCGATGATGTATGGAGACAGGGAAGAAATGATTTCATCCACATTGTCTTCTACATGGATATTTAAGTCGATAGGCTTAGAAAGATCCAGACTGAAGATACCCATGATAGATTTTGCGTCAATCACGTATCTCCCGGATACTAAATCAAAATCATAATCAAATTTCGTAATATCATTTACAAATGACTTTACTTTATCAATGGAATTCAAAGAAATTTTTACTGTTTTCATTTGGAAAAACCTCCCTTATTATTTTATACTCTCATCTTAACTATGAGAGGCAGAAAAGTCAAGTCGAAAAAGAGACAAACTTAAAAATGCTAATTGGGCAAAAGTAATAAAGTCAGAAAGGGACTGGAAAAAGTCAATAGTAAGATTGGATGAAAGCCGACAGAAAGGACAGGAACTGATATGAAAAAGAAAGCCGCCCTGCATAATTTGGGATGTAAAGTGAATGCATATGAGACGGATGCTATGCGGCAGATGCTGGAACAGGCGGGGTATGAGATTGTCCCGTTTGCGCCGGGGGCGGATGTGTACGTGATAAATACCTGTACCGTGACGAACATTGCCGACAGGAAGTCACGGCAGATGCTGCACAAGGCAAAGAAAATGAATCCCCGGGCGATAGTGGTGGCGGCAGGCTGCTATGTCCAGGCGTCGGCCGACAGACAGGAGATAGATACGTCTATTGACATTGTTATTGGGAATAATAAGAAAAAAGACTTGGTAGAAATCCTGGCAGAATATGAGAGGAGCCATGCGGAAGAATTCATTATTGATGTGAACCATACGCAAGAATATGAAGAGCTTTCGATTAGCCATACCTCAGAGCATACCCGGGCATATATTAAAGTCCAGGACGGATGCAACCAGTTCTGCAGCTACTGTATCATCCCTTATGCCAGGGGGCGGGTCAGAAGCCGGAGCATGGAGGATGTCATTGAAGAAGTGTGCTCTCTGGCGGCGAACGGGTATCAGGAGGTGGTTCTCACCGGTATCCATTTAAGCTCGTATGGGATAGATTTGGATACGACGCTTACTGAGCTTATCCTCGCTGTCCATGAGGTAGATGGTATACAGAGAATCCGGCTGGGCTCACTGGAACCGCGGATTGTGACGGAAGAATTTGCCCGGACGATTTCTGCGCTTCCGAAACTGTGCCCTCACTTTCATCTCTCTCTCCAGAGTGGGTGTGACGCTACCCTGAAACGGATGAACCGCAGGTATACGACAGAAGAGTACGAGGAAAAATGCAGGCTTTTGCGGAAGTATTTTGATAATCCGTCTCTGACGACGGATGTTATTGTGGGATTTCCGGGTGAGACGGAGGAAGAATTTGCCGAGACGAGGGCATTTCTGGAAAAAATACAGTTTTATGAAACGCATGTATTCAAATATTCCCGGAGGAAAGGGACGCGGGCAGCAGTGATGGAAGATCAGGTAAGCGATGGGAAAAAGGCGGAACGCAGCAATATCCTGCTGGAGCTTAACCGCAGAAACCGGGAAGCGTATGAAAATGCCCGCATGGGAAAACAGGATGAAGTATTGTTTGAAGAGTGCGTGACGCTGGACGGGGAAAGCTATTATACAGGGCATACGAGAGAGTATGTCCGCATGGCTGTTCCGGCGGAAGAAGGGCTTGCCAATAAAATCCTACCGGTACGCGTAGGGAAAAGCAGGAAGCAGGGGCTGCTGACGGCGGAGATATCGAAAAGTTTTGATTGTATTTTTGCATGATTTATATTAGAATAAAGAGAAAGTATAGTTAAGGGCGTGATAAAATGGGCAATATAAGTAATACACAGTATTTTAAAGTAAACTCGGAAACAGAAATAAGCGTGAAGGAAATCCTGGACACGGTTTATAATGCGATGACGGAAAAAGGGTATAATCCGGTGAATCAGATTGTAGGGTATATTATGTCGGGAGACCCTACCTATATCACCAGCCATAAAAATGCCAGGAGCATGATTATGAAGGTGGAACGGGACGAGCTGGTAGAGGAGCTGTTGAAAGAGTACATTAAGAATAGGGCCTGGCAATAGGTATGGGCAAACGGGTAATGGGACTTGATTTCGGCTCAAAGACAGTAGGCGTGGCTGTCAGCGACGGGCTGGGACTAACTGCACAGGGAGTAGAAATCATCAGGAGGACGTCAGAGAATAAGCTTCGGCAGACGTTGGCAAGGATAGAAGCTTTGGTTCGTGAATATGAAGCCGGGACGATTGTGCTGGGCTTTCCCAAAAATATGAATAACACAGTGGGGGACAGGGCTGAGAAATCCCTGGCATTTAAAGAAATGCTGGAGAGAAGGACGGGTCTGCCTGTTGTGATGTGGGACGAGCGGCTGACAACGGTAGAAGCAAACAGGACACTTATGGAGGGAAAGGTGCGCCGTGAGGACAGGAAGCAGTATGTAGATAAACTGGCGGCAGTCTTTATTCTTCAGGGATATTTGGATTGCGAAGGTATGAAGTCTGGAAATACACATCCGGATATAACGGGCTGACGCGCAAATGCGCCGGAGAGAGGAAAATATGGAAAAAATCAGGTTTAGTTTTGGAGAAACCGGAGAGACAGCGGAATTTTTTGTTCTGGAACAGACAAGAATTAACGGAATGAACTATATTTTGGTGACGGATTCTGAGGAAGATGATGCAGAGGCATTGATTTTGAAAGATTTGTCCCAGGATGGTGATAAAGAAGCGTTGTACGAAATCGTGGAAGATGACAATGAGCTGGAGGCAGTGTCGAAAGTTTTTGCAGAAATGTTAGAGGATATTGAATTGGTATAAACAGAAAGACGCTGCTGCGGACGGAGTCAACAATAACAAAGATGCGAAAGATAAGCAGAGGAGGTCTGCTTTTATGTTGAATAAAAATAAAAATCAAGGAGGTAGGATTGTTTGAAGAACGTGAAACATGAAAAATTGAAAATTATTCCCCTGGGAGGGCTGGAGCAGATTGGCATGAACATTACTGCTTTTGAATATGAAAACAGTATTGTTGTGGTAGACTGCGGCCTGTCTTTTCCGGAGGATGATATGCTGGGGATTGATTTGGTGATTCCTGACATTACTTACCTGAAGAACAACGTGGAAAAGGTGAAAGGGTTTGTCATTACCCACGGGCATGAGGATCATATTGGCGCGCTGCCTTATATTCTGAAAGAACTGGCGGCGCCTATCTATACTACGAAGCTTACGATGGGATTGATTGAGAATAAGCTGAAAGAGCATAATCTGATGAAGGCGTGTAAACGCAAGGTGGTAAGGCATGGGCAGTCTATCAATCTGGGCGCATTCCGTATCGAGTTTATCAAAACAAACCACAGCATCCAGGACGCGTCGGCTTTGGCTATTCATTCCCCGGCGGGAACGGTTATCCACACCGGAGACTTTAAGGTGGACTATACGCCGGTATTCGGAGACGCTATTGATCTGCAGCGCTTTGCCGAGATTGGGAAGAAAGGCGTACTGGCATTGATGAGTGACAGTACAAATGCAGAACGTCCGGGATTTACCATGTCAGAGCGGACAGTAGGAAAAACATTTGACAATATTTTTTCCGAGCACAGGAACACAAGGATTATTATTGCCACATTTGCTTCAAATGTGGACAGGGTGCAGCAGATTATTAACTCTGCCTATAAATTTGGACGGAAAGTTGTCGTAGAGGGCAGGAGCATGGTGACGGTAATCACCACGGCGTCAGAGCTGGGATATCTGGACATTCCGGAAAATACCCTGATTGATATTGAACAAATGAAAAATTATACAGATGACCAGATGGTGCTGATTACGACAGGAAGCCAGGGAGAGTCTATGGCGGCGTTGTCCAGGATGGCGGCGGATATGCACCGGAAAGTATCGATTAAACCGGGAGACACGATTATTTTCAGCTCAAACCCGATTCCGGGAAATGAAAAGGCGGTGTCAAAGGTCATCAATGAGCTGTCGGCAAAAGGGGCGGATGTCATTTTCCAGGATGCCCATGTATCGGGACATGCCTGCCAGGAGGAACTGAAGCTGATTTACTCTCTGGTGCATCCAAAGTATGCGATTCCGGTTCACGGGGAATACCGCCATTTGAAAGCAAATGCAGGGCTCGCCATGAGCCTGGGTATTCCGAAAGAAAATACGTTTATTCTTCGCTCAGGCGATGTGCTGGAGCTAGATGAGGAACAGGCAAAAGTGGTAGACCATGTGCATACAGGCGCAATCCTGGTGGACGGACTGGGCGTAGGCGATGTGGGAAATATCGTGCTGCGTGACCGTCAGCATCTGGCGGAAGACGGTATCCTGATTGTTGTGATGACGCTGGAACGTTACAGCAACCAGCTTCTGGCGGGACCGGATATCGTTTCCAGGGGATTTGTGTATGTGAGAGAATCCGAAGTATTGATGGACGAGGCGCGTCATGTGGTAGAGAGCGCTCTGGACGGATGTATGGACAAGCATATCACGGACTGGGGAAAGCTTAAGAATGCAACAAAGGATGCGCTGAGTGAATTTCTGTGGAAAAAAACAAAGCGCAGCCCGATGATCCTTCCAATTATTATGGAAGTATAAGGAGACAGTGTAAAAAGGGGTTGGAGAGGCATGACGAATGTAACCAGATGTACGCAGGAGCTGACAGAGGCAATCTGTAACTGTGAGGCTTATGCGGAGTATGAAAAGGCCAAGGAAAAGATGCGGGAGAACCCGGAACTGCTGGCACGCCTGAATGCCTACCGGCGGGAGAAGTATGAGATTCAGAATGCAGAAAATGGAGTGGACGCATATGATGAACTGGAACGCTTTGCAAAGGAGCATGAAGAGTTCCGCAGGAATCCGCTGGTAGAGGAATATCTCAGTACCGAACTGGAGATGTGCCGGATGATTCAGCGCATTAACCAGGCGGTGACAGGCGTGGTACAGCTTGAAATAGAAGAATTTGCCGACGTGATTGAATGAGCGCTGACAGGAGGCGGAAGCACTTATGAACCAGAGAAGGAAATCGGTTACAGCCATATTTGCCATATTGAAAATCCTGGCGCTGATCGTAGTGATTGCAGTGCTGGTTTCGGTGGGACGAAGAGCCTATGACTTCGGATACCGGGTATTTGCGGAGGAAGCAGTTTCTGCGCCGCCCGGAAAGAAAGTGGCGGTAACGATTGAGGATGGTATTTCTGTGTCTGAGTTGTCAGAGCTGCTAAAATCAAAGCGTTTGATTAAAGATGAGAACGTGTTCTGGATGCAGTACCATCTTTCTCAGTACAGGGGGAAGATGAAAGGCGGGAACTATATCCTTACGACTGCCATGACTGCGGAGGAAATGCTTGCGGAGATGTCCGGGGCAAATGAAACAGAGACAGGCGCGGCGGAATAGCCGGAGAGGAATTACATGATTGTAAATGAACGGATGATTGCCTATATCAATTCACTGGATATGGGCAATACGCCTTTATTGGATAAAATTGAACAGGAGGCGCTGAATGCTTTTGTGCCGATTGTGCGGAGGGAGATGCAGAGTTTCCTGAAGGTGCTTCTGGCGGTGCGCCGGCCCATACGGATTTTGGAGGTGGGGACGGCTGTGGGGTTTTCTGCGCTGCTGTTCTGTGAATATGCGCCGGAAGGAGCGCAGATTACTACAATTGAAAAATACGAGAAGAGGATTCCCGTTGCGCGTGAGAATTTCCGGCGAGGAGGAAAGGAAGCGCAGATAACGCTTTTGGAGGGGGATGCCGCTGAAATCCTGAGCAGCCTGACGGAAACATATGATTTTATTTTCATGGATGCGGCAAAAGGACAGTATATCCATTTTCTGCCGGATGTGATGCGGCTTCTGGAAGTGGGCGGCGTACTGGTTTCGGATAATGTGCTGCAGGATGGGGATATTATCGAATCCCATTACGTTGTAGAGCGCAGGAACCGGACGATTTACAAGCGGATGCGGGAATACTTATATGAACTGAAACATGACGAACGGCTGATTACATCTATCGTTCCCATCGGGGATGGGGCGACGGTCAGCGTGCGTATAAAGTAAGGGCGGCGGCGCTGCCCTGTTTTTGATAAGAGGAGAAAGAAAGTATGGGAAGGACACCTGAATTGCTGATACCTGCCAGCAGCCTGGAAGTATTAAAGACGGCTGTGATTTTTGGCGCGGATGCGGTATACATCGGAGGCGAAGCATTTGGACTGCGGGCGAAGGCCAAGAATTTTTCCATGAAGGATATGGGGGAAGGCATTGCGTTTGCCCATGCGCATGGGGCGAAAGTTTATGTAACGGCCAATATCCTGGCGCATAACCGGGATTTAGCAGGGGTAGAAGAGTATTTTAAGGAGCTGAAAGAGCTGCATCCGGATGCGCTGATTATCGCAGATCCGGGAGTGTTTCAGATTGCAGGGCGGGTCTGCCCGGAGATTGAGCGCCATATCAGTACCCAGGCGAATAATACGAACTATGGGACATATCTGTTCTGGCACGAGCTTGGGGCAAAACGAGTAGTGTCTGCAAGAGAGCTTAGCCTGGAAGAAATAAAGGAAATCCGGGAGCATATCCCGGAGGATATGGAAATTGAGACTTTCATACATGGAGCTATGTGTATTTCCTACTCAGGGCGCTGCCTGCTAAGTAATTATTTTACGGGACGGGACGCAAACCAGGGGGCATGTACCCATCCCTGTCGATGGAAATATGCGGTGGTGGAGGAGACGCGCCCAGGTGAATATATGCCTGTTTATGAAAATGAGAGAGGGACTTACATTTTTAATTCCAAAGATTTATGTATGATTGAACATATTCCGGAACTTTTGGAAGCCGGGATTGACAGCCTGAAAATTGAGGGGCGCATGAAAACGGCTCTGTATGTGGCTACAGTGGCCAGGACATACCGCAAAGCAATTGATGATTACCAAAAAGATCCGGAGCTTTACCGAAAGAACATGCCCTGGTATCTGGAGCAGATATCGAACTGCACATACCGCCAGTTTACGAAAGGTTTTTTCTTTGGAAAGCCAGATGAAAATTCACAGATTTATGATAACAATACGTATGTGAAAGAATATACCTATCTGGGAATTGTAGGGGAGAAGAATGCAGAGGGGCTTTACCGGATAGAACAGAGAAATAAATTTTCAGTAGGTGAAACCATTGAAGTTATGAAGCCAAACGGGGAAAATCTGTCTGTGACGGTGCGGCGCATCGTGAATGAGGACGGGGTGGAACAGGAGAGTGCGCCGCATCCGAAGCAGGTACTTTACCTGGATTTGGGAGTGGAGATGGAGAAGTATGATATTTTACGGCGGCAGGAGCCGGAGCAGCCGAAAGCTGCGCTGTCCTGAAGCCTGTGAGGTGCCGGTTTAGGGCACCTCTATTTTTTTACGCAGCAGAAGCAGCGCTATGACATTTGGGAATACCATGATTCCGTTAATCAAATCGGTTATTCCCCAAACCAGACCCAAGGGGATGACTGCGCCCAGATAGGCCATGATGATGTAGCAGAAGTGATATGCGGAAATCCATTTTTCACCGAAAAGGTATTCCGTGCCTTTTTCGCCGAAATAGCACCAGCCAATCAGGGTGGTGAGGGCGAAAGCTACCAGCGAGAGGGAGAGAAGCTCTTCTCCGCAGAAGGGCAGCAGGGAGAAGGCAGCCATGGTAAGTCCTCCGGCGCTGTAGCCCTGGATAGAAGCAGGGTTTTGAAGAATATTTGCTACTACTACAATGCCGGTGAGTGCGCACATCACAACGGTGTCCCAGAATACTGCCGTCATGGAAATCAGTCCCTGGCGGCGCGGAGATGCAGTGCTGGCGGCGGCAGCAATGGATGCGGTGCCGATGCCTGCCTCATTGGTGAAGAGTCCTCTGGCGATACCAAAGCGCAGCGTACTCTGCAGCGTGCTCCCTACAAAGCCCCCGAAAGCAGCCCCCGGATGAAAAGCACGTTCAAGAATCAGAGAAATGGCGGCTGGGACGGAGCTGCGGGTAATCCACAGCAGCACAAGGCAGCATCCAATATAGAAAAAGCCCAGGAAGGGTACGATGCGAACACAGAAATTCCCGATAGACTTAATGCCGCCGACAATTACGAAACCAGTGAATACGGCGGCGAGTATTCCTGTAATATGTGGAGAAATGTTCCAACATGCACCGATGGCGTCAGAAATAGCGCTGGCCTGCGTGGTGCAGCCTACGCCCAGGGCGGCGAGAAGAGTGCAGGAGGCATACAGGATGGCAAGGGACTTTTTATGCAGTCCGTGTTCCAGTATGTACATGGGGCCTCCCAAAGAAGTGCCGTCAGGCTTCCTGCGCCGGAAGAGGCAGCTCAGAAAGCATTCAGCGTAAGAAGTGGCCATTCCCAGGATTCCCGTAATCCAGCACCAGAACAGAGCGCCGGGACCGCCTAAAGCAATCGCGGTGGACACGCCTACGATATTGCCTGTCCCCAGTGTGGCGGCAAGAGTGGTTGCAAGGGCGGCAAAGCCGCTGAGGTTTTTTTCGTCTTTCGGAGATTCTTCGTCTGCGGTTACAGATAGACGGATAGCTTTAAAAGTAAGTTTTTGTGGAAATTTCAGACGTATTGTGAACAGCAGATGCACTGCGCCGAGCAGCAGCAGCACCGGGCCGCTCCAAAGGAAAGTATTCAAAGATTCCAGACCAGAGAACATGTTTGAACCTCATAGGTGTATTTTGTAATAAATATATGGAGGAAAATCTTCGGACATACATAAATTTTTTGGGAAAGGCACCAAATCTTTTTCCTTTTCATAAGATGTTAGGAAAGATGTGAAGAGGTGCTTTTTTGAAGACATTTCCCAAGCCGCTTACCGCAGAGGAAGAAAGGCTGTACCTGAAGAGATATGAGGAAGGGGACCAGGAGGCGCGGAAGGTTCTGATAGAACGAAATCTAAGGCTGGTGGCGCATGTGGCAAAGAAGTACCAGGGTTCGGATGAAGACTCGGACGATTTGATTTCGATAGGCACAATTGGGCTGATTAAGGCTGTGGCGACGTTTGACAATTCTAAAAACAACAGACTTGCCACTTACGCAGCGAGGTGTATTGACAACGAGCTGCTGATGATGCTCCGTATGCGGAAAAAGACCTCCCGGGAGGTCTCTCTTTATGAGCCGATTGGCATGGATAAAGAGGGAAACGAGATTAATCTGCTGGATATCATAGAAGGAGAAAATGTGGATGTACCGGAAATTATGGATTTAGAGGCAGATACCAGGCGGCTGTACCAGATTTTGCATAAGGTGCTCTCAGAAAGGGAACAGGAGGTGCTGAGGCTGCGGTACGGGCTGTTCGGCGAGGAGGAAAAAACCCAGAGGGAGATTGCGCAGAGGCTGAATATTTCCCGTTCTTATGTTTCCAGAATCGAAAAAACCGCGCTTAAAAAACTGAAAGAATTCTTTTAGAAAAAAGATTGAAGGTTGCGTTTTTCGGATGGGTCTGCTATGCTTTTTCCATGATTTATTTATTGGAGAACCCAGAGGGGGATATGCCAGGCTCCCTTGCCCGTAAGCTGCTTGCTTACGGTTTGTATCAGGAATATGGGATAACCGGAGAGATTACCCTGGCGGCAGCCCCGCTGGGAAAACCGTATCTTCCGGAATATCCGTATATTCACTTTAATTACAGCCATTGCCGCCGGGGAATCCTCTGCGGCATTCATCATGAGGAAATCGGGGTGGATATTGAAAGAATCATTCCGTATAAAGAAAATTTAGCCGCGCGTATCAGCCATCCCAACGAACTGCGTATGCTGTTGGAAACCCCGGAAAAAGACCGTTGCCTAACTGCTCTTTGGACAGCGAAAGAAAGCTATTTGAAATATATGGGGACAGGCTTGCGCATTGATCTGAGAAAATTGGACTTATCTTCCGGACTCAGGGACGGCGTGTCTGTGGATGGCGTATGGCTTCATAGTTGTTTTGGGAAGGGATATGGGATGTGCGTCTGCAGTGGGGAACGGCAAGTGAGGATTCAGAGAGTCAGGCAGGAGGAACTCAGCGGCAAGTGTAGCGGAATAAGGGAAATATAGTTTAATTTGGATGCTAAAATGTTGCGGAAATATTAAGAAAATTTAGAGATAATTTTGGGAATGGTGTGCTAAAATATTTGTGTATTATAGATATAGAAATTTTAGAAAAATACAGGAGAAGAGGTATGAGAACAGGAAAGAGGACAAGAAGGCGGGCAAGGAGAAGAAAGCAGATAGCAGGGGCATGTATTGTGATTCTGCTTATACTGCTTATTTTAGGCTTGGCAGGAATTTTATTGTGGAGGAATATAAAGATATCCCAGCGGAAATCAGATTCCGGCAAAGATGCAGTGACGGAACAGGAAATGACGCAGGAAAATAAGACAGAGACAATAACTGAAATACAGACCGAGGCTGTAACAGAGCCGCCTGTATCGCTGGGAATCAGCGCAGAAGATTTATATAGCGCGAATGCTTTTCTGGTTCGTACAAAAACGGGAGAAACGCTGCTGGATAAGGGCAGTGCAGAGCAAATCTATCCGGCTTCCATGACAAAAGTTATGACTGCGGTGGTTATTTTGGAAAATATTTCGGATTTACAGGCAGAAGTAAGGCTGTCGGAAGAAATGTTTGACGAGTTGTATCGGCAGGAAGCTTCTCTGGCAGGATTTCTGCCGGGAGAAACTGTGACGGCACGGGATTTACTGTATGGCGTGATGCTGCCCTCCGGAGCTGAGTGTTGTACGGGGCTGGCAGATTACATCGCCGGTTCGGAAGAGGGATTCGCGGATTTGATGAACCGGAAAGCTGCGGAACTTGGCATGGAAAATACGCATTTTGTCAATGCCAGCGGGCTGCATGATCCAGGGCATTATACCACGGCGGCAGACATGGCAAAACTGATGGAATATGCACTGCGGAACGATACCTTTAAAGAGATAGCATCATCCGCGTGGCACAGCACAGAACCTACGGACATGCATCCAGACGGCATTACAGTTTACAATACACTGTTTGGGAGTATGACAGAGGAAATACGTGACAGCGGCATTATTACAGGAGGAAAGACAGGATATACGGGGGAAGCAGGACTTTGCCTTGCGAGCTTTGCTGAAATAAATGGAGAAACCTTTATACTGGTAACAGCAGGGGCAGACGGAAATCATGAGACAGAGCAGTTCCATGTTTTGGACGCGTATGCAGTGTATCGTGCTCTTGAATTCTAGAATTACAAACAATATATTGCAAATTTGAACAATATGATATATAATGGACGTGCCGGACATGCTTTGTAAATTGCGTTTTGTAGGGGAGTTTGTCGCTTACCCCGGATAGTCACGGAACCGATAGTCCCCATGTTTATGCCGGACGCCGGGAAGCCTGCCGCCAGCCGACACACAGCCGGGGCACCTGCCATATATCCCTAAGCGGACACTCAGGGGACGTTCTTAGCAGAGGTGAAATCCACGCTTTACGGAGACTTATGCGCGAAGGCTCTCCTGAGCGTATTTAGTTGGAGTTTGCGCGAGTGACGAGCCGAACGGGCAGGCTTGCATGCCCACTCGGCGACCACCGCGGCAGAGAAACACGCGTTGCGTGTTTCTCCGGCGGTTAGTTCACCGGCGCGTTGTCCCCGTCCGTGTGGGATATATGGCAGGTGCCCCGGTGTCTGGGGTAAGCGACAGACTCCCCGACAAACCGTAATTTGGAATAAAGGATATAAACTGCATACGCCAGCAGGAAGTGTTTATAAAGTGGTTGACAAGAAGGCAAAAGTGTAATATGATGAATAAAAGTTCGAGAACATTAGTTCGCAAAGAAAGAAAAGGAGAAGATGCACATGGCTCAGGAAGATAAATTAAAGGCGCTGGAAGCTGCCATCAGTAAGATAGAAAAAGATTTTGGAAAAGGCGCGGTCATGAAACTGGGTGATTCTAAGGCAAATATGAACGTGGAAACTATACCTACAGGCTGCTTGAGCCTGGACATCGCCCTGGGACTGGGAGGAATTCCAAAGGGAAGGATTATTGAGGTTTACGGACCAGAGTCCAGCGGAAAGACTACCGTGGCGTTACATATGGTTGCGCAGGTGCAGAAGCAGGGCGGCATCGCAGGTTTTATTGATGCAGAGCATGCGCTGGATCCGGTGTATGCGGGAAATATAGGCGTGGACATTGAGAATTTGTATATTTCCCAGCCGGATAACGGCGAACAGGCACTGGAGATTACAGAAACAATGGTACGTTCCGGGGCGGTGGATATCATTATCGTTGACTCGGTAGCGGCGCTTGTGCCGAAAGCGGAGATTGATGGGGATATGGGAGATTCCCATGTGGGGCTCCAGGCACGTTTGATGTCGCAAGCTCTCAGGAAGCTGACGGGAGTAACCAGTAAATACAATTGTACGATTATTTTTATCAATCAGCTGCGTGAAAAAGTTGGCGTAATGTTCGGCAGCCCGGAAACGACAACAGGTGGGCGGGCGCTGAAGTTTTATTCTTCTATCCGTTTGGATGTCCGCAGGATTGAGTCTCTGAAACAGGGGGGCGATGTAATCGGAAACAGAACCCGAATCAAAGTGGTGAAAAATAAAATTGCGCCGCCGTTTAAGGAAGCAGAGTTTGATATCATGTTTGGTCAGGGGATTTCACGGGAAGGGGATATCCTCGATTTGGCAGCGAATGAAGGCGTTATTGTAAAGAGCGGTGCATGGTATGCATATAATGATGCCAAAATCGGACAGGGACGAGAGAATGCGAAGAAATACCTGCGCGAGCATCCGGAGGTCATGGAAGAGGCTGAACGGAAAGTACGTGAGAATCTGGGCTTGATTGAGAAGCCGGAAAATGAAGCGGCAGATGAAGGAAAAGCAACGGATGTGGAAAAAATGACAGGAAAGGCGGGGAGGAAAGCAGGGAAAGAAACGCTAGAGGGTGAAAATTCGTGACGGTTACGAAAATAGAGGCTTTCGGGAAAAACAGGTATAGAATTTATATAGATGAACGGCGGGCTTTTGTACTGTATAAAGGCGAACTTTCCAGGTATAAAATAAGAGAAGGAGAGGTGCTTGGCGAGGAAAGCTATAGGGAGATTGTAGACTCTGTGCTTGTAAAAAGGGCAAAGCTTCGCTGTATGAATCTCTTGAAATCTATGGACAGGACAGAATGGCAGCTTCGGCAGAAGCTGGAGCAGGGGGAATACCCGCAAGATATCATAGACACGGCAGTCGCATATGTAAAGAGTTATGGTTATGTGGATGACATCTCCTATGCCAGCCGTTATATCGACAGCAGGCAGCAGTCAAGAAGCAGAAGGCAGATTATCTGTGAGCTTCAGCAGAAAGGGATTGAAAAGGATGTGATTCTTGCGGCGTATGAAGAAAAAGCCCCGGTGGATGAATGTGCATTGATTTATCGGCTGCTGGAGAAGAAGCATATGGAGCCGCGGGCAGCCACTCCTAAAGAAAAACAGAAAATGTATATGTTTCTTATGAGGAAAGGATTTTCTTCCAGTGAAGTGTCAAAAGTACTCAGGGGAGGAGAATATGACTTTTGCTAAATGGAGATAGCAAGGCAGATAAAATTTAATAGATAATAAGACAGAAACCCGGCAAAGCTTGAAAAGGCGATGCGGGTTTTTGCAAGTTACCATGAAAAATAGCGGGGGCAGTAACAGTTCAGCCCAGGACTTTGCACCTGCTGCAAAGTCCGTGAGAATGCGTAAATTCAGCCAGAGAATCCAGCCCTTTGCGAACAGCAAACTTTAAATGGGCTGGATTCCGTAACAGTGAAGCCGAAGGCTGAACTGTTACCGGGGGCAAAGTGAAAAAAGAACAATTACTTGACAATGTGCACAAAACACGGTAAAATTAATACGTTGTTTTGTACAATGAAAAATAAATAAGGAGGTGCTCCTGTGCCGAGTGCAGTAATAACAATTATTGCTGTTGTAATCACGCTGATTATAGCTGTTGCTATTACATGGCCTGTAGCTACCGCATACCATAAAAAGGTTGTTGAAGCAAAAATTGGAAGTGCGGAAGAAAAGGCCAGAAAAATAATAGATGATGCGCTCAAGGCTGCAGAGACAAAGAAGCGGGAAGCCCTGCTCGAAGTTAAGGAGGAGTCTTTAAAGACAAAGAATGAACTTGACAGGGAAACGAGAGAAAGGCGTGCCGAGCTTCAGCGTTACGAAAAGCGCGTTTTATCTAAAGAAGAAGCAATAGATAAAAAAGCGGATGCAATTGAGAAAAGAGAGTCAGGGTTAGCAGCAAAAGAAGAAGAAATAAGAAAGAAAAGTGAAGAAGTAGAAGGGCTAAATGAAAAGCGAGTGCAGGAACTGGAGAGAATCTCAGGTCTAACCTCCGAACAAGCAAAAGATTATCTTTTAAAAACTGTTGAAGATGAAGTAAAAAGTGATACTGCGCGGCTTTATAAAGAGCTTGAGAGCAGAGCGAAAGAAGATGCCGCGAAAAAGGCGAAAGAATATGTGGTTACAGCGATACAGAAATGTGCGGCTGACCATGTGGCAGAAACGACGATTTCTGTCGTTCAGCTTCCCAACGATGAAATGAAGGGAAGGATTATTGGTAGAGAGGGAAGAAACATAAGAACCCTGGAGACCATGACGGGCGTAGATTTGATTATTGATGACACCCCCGAAGCAGTTATTTTATCGGGCTTTGATCCCATTCGGCGGGAAGTGGCAAGAATTGCCCTTGAAAAACTGATTGTGGATGGGCGAATCCATCCGGCGAGAATCGAAGAGATGGTGGAAAAGGCACAAAGAGAAGTCGAAGCGATGATTCGCGAAGAAGGTGAGGCGGCTGCTCTGGAAGTTGGCGTACATGGCATACATCCTGAGTTAGTGCGTTTGCTTGGAAGAATGAAATTCCGAACCAGTTATGGACAGAATGCATTAAAGCACTCAATTGAAGTTTCGCAGCTGGCAGGCCTGCTGGCAGGAGAAGTCGGGGCGGACGTCAGGTTGGCGAAACGTGCGGGTTTGCTGCATGATATAGGGAAGTCTATTGACCACGAGATGGAAGGATCCCATATCCAGATTGGTGCTGATTTATGTAAGAAATACAAAGAGTCTGCGGTTGTGATTAATGCGGTTGAGTCGCATCACGGAGATGTAGAAGCGGAGTCTCTGATTGCATGTCTTGTACAGGCGGCAGATACGATTTCGGCAGCACGTCCGGGCGCAAGGCGTGAGACATTGGAAACATATACAAATCGATTAAAACAGTTAGAAGATATTGCAAACACTTTTAAAGGTGTGGACAAATCCTTTGCTATTCAGGCGGGTAGAGAGATTCGGGTCATGGTAGTTCCTGAGCAGGTCAGCGATTCTGATATGGTATTGATGGCGAGAGATATTTCCAAGCAGATTGAGGCTGAATTGGAATATCCGGGACAGATTAAGGTCAGCGTGATTCGTGAGTCCAGGATTGTTGATTATGCGAAATAACGAATTAGACATTTAGCTTAATAAAAGTTCTGCAGATGAAAGTCTGCAGGGCTTTTTTTGCATTCCGCTGCATAAGCTGTAGTAAGAGCATGGCTTGGAGGTGGAAAGTGAAAAAATGGGGAATGGATGCCGGGTTTCTGAGAAGTGCGGCGGTTCTTCTTATATTGGGAATGACGGTGGGGGCGATGGTGGTAAATGCTATGGCAGACTCGTCGGCAGGCAGGGCAGGGATTTTGAGTGATTATTTTCTAAGGCAGTATAAATACTTGGAAATTGATATGTCCGGCTTGTTTTTGTACATACTCGGGAAACGGATGAAGTGGGTGTTCCTGCTTTGGATTGCAGGATTTACGGTGATAGGAATCCCGTGTGCGGCAGTTTATGTGACGTGGATGGGGTTTGCGGCAGGGGTTCTTTTCGGAATTGCGGTTTTGAAACTTGGAGCGCAGGGAATTCTGTTCAGTGCGGCGGCGCTTTTGCCCCAGTGCCTTCTGTATGTTCCGGCGTGGATGTTCTTTCTAAACGGTATCTATGTGTGGAATTCAGGGAGGGGTGGAGAGAGGCTTTTGGGGTCTGGAAATGGGACAGCCAGGTATTTTCTTCTGGCAGCGCTGACTTGTCTGCTGATGGCGCTTGGTATCTTGGCAGAGAGCAGCCTGAATCCGTGGCTTATGAAACAAGTTCTTCGTATCTTGTGATATTTCGGGCGGCAGAGGAGAATATTACCGCAAAAATTGATTGATTTTGCCGAAAAAGCTGATATACTTTTGTAGTATATAGAGTTTTGATGGGAGCGGGAGAGTATGGAAAGCACGATACCGAATTTTATCACGTATTTAGAGGAAGTAAAGAATGCCTCTGCCAGCACAGTTATGTCTTATCAACGGGACTTAAAGAAGATGTTTACATTTTTGCATTCGAAAGGGATTGAACGGTTGACGGATGTCACGTCTACCAGTTTGAATTCCTATGTACTTTTCCTGGAAAGGGAAGGCTTTTCAAGCGCTACGGTATCAAGGAACGTTGCTTCTATGAAATCTTATTTTCGCTATGTCTTTATCTGCCATGAGATGGAGGAAGACCCGGCGGAAATTATCAGGGCGCCGCATATTGAGAAAAAAGCGCCGGAAATCTTGACACAGCAGGAGGTTTTTGACCTTCTGGAATCACCTGTATGTGAAACGCCGAAAGGATGCAGAGACAAGGCGATGCTGGAGCTTTTGTATGCTACCGGAATGCGGGTATCAGAACTTTTGGCAGTTCAGATACAGGATTTGAATTTAGATATGAATTATATAATCTGCCGGGATAGCGGAAAGGAAAGAGCGATTCCCTTCGGAAGTGCGGCGAGAAAAGCGCTCTTGGAATACATAGGGGAAAGCAGGGAGAATCTGCTGAAAGGCGGCGAATGCAGTACGTTGTTTGTGAACTGTTCCGGCAGGCCGATGAGCCGGCAGGGATTTTGGAAACTGATAAAGCAGTATGCACGGAAAGCGCATATTGTGAAGGATATTACGCCCCATACACTGCGGCATTCCTTTGCGGTTCATTTGGTGCAGAATGGTGCGGAGCTGAAAGCAGTGCAGGAAATGCTGGGGCATTCAGATATTTCTACCACCCAAATGTACTTGAATATGGACGTAAACTGTATGCGGGAGTCCTATGTGAAAGCGCATCCCCGGAGATGAACGGAGATGCAGTGCAGCAATAACAGGGAACTAAAGTATGCTCCGGATCTGCTCAACCAGCGCTTTTGCCCGCTTATGGTCTTTCCCGCTGGCAGTGATGCCGACGACAACCTGGTCTTTCATGGCGATGCCGGGAAAATAAAAGTCACATTTTTGTTTATCGCTGCATACATTTACAAGAATACCCTGTTTGCGGCATGTGTCGTAAATGGCATTATTAATCTGGGCGTCGTTGGTGGCGGCAATCACCAAATCGGCGCTGTAAAAATCTTCCATCTCACATTTTCTTTTCAGAATTGTCAGAAGCCCCTCGGCTTCCAGGCTTTTCAATTCTTTATTCACTTCCGGGGCAATTACGGTCAAATGGTTGGTGAAGTTCAGGAGGGAACGGATGCGCCGTTTGGCAATGGTTCCCGCGCCTGCTACCACGACTTTTTTTTCAGTTAAATCTATAAACATTGGGAAATAAGGTTTTTTTGTATCTGGCATAAATATTCATACTCCTGTTCTATGTGAAGCTGTCGGCAGTTTTTGTATAACTGCGAATAATAACATGATAGCATAATCGCAAAAAAAGTCAAATCATGTTACAGTTGGTATTTTGAGAATTTTATGGTATGCTGAATAGTAACGGAAAAATGAGGAGGAAATATTATGAGCTTTGAATTTATAGGAAAGCTGCCGACTCCGGCAGAAGTAAAGGAAATGTATCCGGTTACAGAGAGGGTTCGGAAAATAAAGGAAGAGAAGGACGCGATGATCCGAAAAGTATTTACCGGGGAATCCGAAAAGTTTCTGGTTATCATAGGCCCGTGCTCTGCGGATAATGAAGAAGCGGTGTGCGATTATATCGGGCGTCTCGCAAAAGTCCAGGATAAGGTGGGGGACAGGCTGATACTGATTCCACGTATTTATACAAATAAGCCGCGGACTACGGGGGAGGGGTATAAAGGAATGCTTCATCAGCCGGATCCGGAAAAGAAGCCGGACTTGCTTGCCGGGCTGATTGCTATCCGTAAGCTCCATATCCGTGCAATTGAGGAGTCGGGGCTGACAGCGGCGGATGAGATGCTTTATCCGGAAAATTGGAGATACTTTTCGGACATCCTGTCTTATGTGGCCATCGGTGCGCGCTCGGTAGAGGATCAGCAGCACCGTTTGACAGTTAGCGGTATGGATGTTCCGGCAGGAATGAAGAACCCGACCAGCGGCGATTTGACGGTTATGATGAATTCAGTGGTAGCGGCCCAGGGCGGGCATACGTTCATCTATCGGGGCTGGGAAGTGAAAACCACGGGAAATGAGCTGGCGCATACGATTTTGAGAGGTGCAGTGAATAAGCGCGGAAATACGATTCCCAATTATCACTATGAGGACTTGAATTTGTTGCTGAAAATGTATGATGAAAGGGATTTGAAATATCCCGCGGCTATTGTGGATGCGAATCATTCTAATTCGGGTAAACAGTATGCGGAACAGATTCGGATTGTGAAAGAGGTGCTTCACAGCAGAAATTTAAATCCAGGGATTAGGGAGCTGGTAAAGGGCGTGATGATTGAGAGCTATATTGAACCGGGATGCCAGAAAATCGGGCAGGGAAATCATGTGTACGGCAAATCAATTACCGATCCCTGCCTGGGCTGGGACGAGTCGGAAGAGCTGATTTATACGATTTATAAAAGGTGTGGGGAGGCATAGAAACAGAAGACAAAACAGAGTAGATGAACCGTTAGTGAGACAGGGGGGATTTGGATGGAAGTAAAAATGGTGCTGCTGGTAATTCTGGCCCTGGCGGCGTTTGCGGCATTTTGTGTGTACCAGAACCGGAAGCGCAGGGCGGAGATAATGGCAAAAATCAGGAGAACCTGGGGGGAGCGTCCGGTCAGGCAATATACAGGGGCAGAATTTGATGCTATCGGACGATATTTTGAGAAAAAAGGCAGGGAAGGCAGCTATATAGACGATATTACCTGGAACGACTTGGATATGGATACGATTTTTATGCTGCTGAATCATACATGGTCCTGCATTGGAGAGAGCTATCTTTATTTTCTGCTGCGCAGACTTTCCTTTTCAACAGAAGAGCTGGAAGAGCGGGAACGGATTGTACGGTATTTTGCAGAGCATGGCAGTGAACGGGAACAGATGGAATATTTTTTTGCAAAAATCGGAAAGACGGGAGCGCGTTCGATTTTTGATTATATTTATAATCTCGCGGACTATGAGGAGGACTCTAAGACGGTTCACTATCTGGGGATTGGAGCGTTCCTGTTCTCGCTGGCAGCGCTGGCTGCCGCACCGGCAGTTGGCATTATCATGCTGGTGGCTTCGGTGAGCTTTTGCTGGGCAACATATTCTGCAAGACGCAGAAAAATAGAGCCGTATGTAATGTCATGCAAGTGCCTGTTGGAAATGCTGCGGGCGGCGGACGAGCTTCAGAAGGTGAAGCTTCCGGCTATACAGGAATACCAGGAAAATATCGCGAAAGCACGAAAACGTTTTGATAAGTTTAAAAGAAATTCATTCTTTGTGCTGGCTGGCGCTTCCACGTCAGCGGGCGGAGGGATTGAAGAATCGCTTGCCTTGTATATTAATTTTACTTTTCATATTGATCTGATTCAGTTTGGCACGCTGGTACGGGAGCTGAAGGAAAATATGGATGCATTTGAGAGCCTGACAGAAAATATCGGGCGGCTGGAAAGCGCGGTTGCGATAGCTTCATTCCGGGAAATGATGGAAGAGTGGAGCGTGCCGGAGCTGGAGCGAACGTCATCGGTTTATCTGCGGACAGAAAATGTTTACCATCCGATGATAGATGAGCCGGTGAAAAATTCCATTTCTGTAGAACGGGGCGTGCTGCTTACCGGCTCTAATGCTTCAGGAAAATCTACATTCCTGAAAACAATTGCGATTAATGCGCTGTTGGCGCAGACGATACACACGGTGCTGGCGGATTCCTGGAAGAGTAATTTCTGCCAGATTTATTCTTCCATGGCACTGCGTGACGATTTAATGAGCCAGGAGAGCTATTATATTGTAGAGATTAAGTCTTTAAAGAGGATTTTAGACCATATGGAGGATGAAATGCCTCTGCTGTGTTTCGTGGATGAGGTGCTTCGGGGAACGAATACGGTAGAGCGTATTGCAGCATCCGCTCAGATTTTAAGGGGCATGGATAGGGAGAATGTGATGTGTTTTGCGGCGACTCACGATATAGAGCTGACATATATGCTGGAAAAACAATATGAAAATTTCCATTTTCAGGAAGAAGTAAAGGAAAATGATATTTTGTTTAATTACTGTCTTTATGAAGGAAGAGCAACCTCACGGAATGCAATCCGCCTGCTGAGTATTATAGGTTATGACACTGAGATTATCGAGGCAGCCGAAGCTTCAGCGGAGAGGTTTATGGAGTCCGGGGAGTGGGTATGAGGTTAGGAACTATGGAAAGAGCAGTTATACGCTTATGAAAAGCGGCGACCGTTCTTATTGGAATCTTTCCGAATATGCAAAACGCACCAAATTGGATAACAAAAAATGGCGTTTCGCCTCAGGAAGCGTTTCTTTCTGATATGAAAGAGATGATTGAGAGTTATCAGAACCTGGAGTCTCGCCCAGTGGTGTATGTAGGGCTGTCTCCGCGTTTGACAGTAGAATAAAAGCGGATGGATATATCCTGCAAATGAAGTCTGAGGGGAAATACCGGAAGATTGCGGTAAAAAAGAAGCCGCCGGGAGAGGGCGCATAGAGAGAGGAGCATTTATGCAGGTACAGATATATACAGACGGTTCTGCACGGGGAAACCCGGATGGCCCGGGAGGGTATGGAACTGTGTTACATTATACAGATGCAAAGGGGGAGCTTCATGTGCGCGAGTACAGCCAGGGTTATGTAAGGACGACAAATAACCGGATGGAGCTGATGGCTGCTATCGTGGGGCTGGAGGCATTGAACAGGCCGTGTGAGGTGGAGTTGTATTCAGATTCGCAGTACCTGGTGAATGCGTTTAACCAGCGCTGGATAGAAAACTGGCAGAAAAAGAACTGGAAGCGTGGGAAAAATGAGCCGGTAAAAAATGTAGACCTTTGGAAGAGGCTGCTGGCGGCGAAAGCGCCTCACAATGTGAAGTTTATATGGGTTAGGGGGCATAATGGGCATCCGCAGAATGAGAGGTGCGACGCATTGGCTACCGCAGCGGCTGACGGGACAGGGCTTATCGTGGACGAAGGCTGTTAGATAAGGATGGAATATATCCCGGCCTTCTGAAGAAAGCCATATGCCGAAATTTGTACCGCGCACTTGAAATAGAAAATCTCGTGTGCTATATTTAATCTCAGTACGTAAGGAGATAATGAGATGAAAATTTATGAAGAACTGGTAGCGCGTGGGTTGATTGCCCAGGTGACAAATGAACAGGAAATCCGTGAAATGGTAAATAATGGAAAGGCGACATTTTATATCGGCTTTGACCCAACGGCAGACAGCCTGCACGTAGGGCATTTTATGGCGCTGTGTCTGATGAAACGTCTGCAGATGGCGGGAAACAGGCCGATTGCGCTGATTGGCGGCGGAACGGGGATGATTGGCGACCCATCGGGAAGGTCAGATATGCGCCAGATGATGACGACAGAAACCATTCAGCATAACTGCGACTGTTTTAAGGAGCAGATGAGCAAATTTATTGATTTTGGCGAAGGCAAGGCGCTGATGGTGAACAATGCAGAATGGCTGACAGGGCTGAATTATATTGAGTTCATCCGGGAGGTTGGACCGCATTTTTCCGTAAACAATATGCTGCGGGCCGAGTGCTATAAGCAAAGGATGGAAAAAGGGTTAAGCTTCCTTGAGTTTAACTACATGATTATGCAGAGCTATGATTTCTACGAGTTGTATCAGCGGTATGGCTGCAATATGCAGTTCGGAGGGGATGACCAGTGGAGCAACATGCTGGGCGGTACAGAGCTGATCCGCAGGAAGCTGGGGAAGGACGCACATGCCATGACGATTACCCTGCTTTTGAATTCTGAAGGCAAGAAGATGGGCAAGACCCAGTCAGGGGCTGTATGGCTTGATCCGGACAAGACGTCTCCCTATGAGTTTTACCAGTACTGGAGGAATGTGGCGGATGCCGATGTGCTGAAATGTATCCGTATGCTGACGTTCCTGCCGTTGGAGGAAATCGACGCTATGGACGGCTGGGAAGGAAGCGAGCTGAATAAGGCGAAGGAAATCCTGGCTTATGAGCTGACGAAGCTGGTACATGGCGAGGAGGAAGCGAAGAAAGCTGACGAGGCGGCAAAGGCTATTTTCATCGGAGGCGGAAAGAGCCAGAATATGCCTACTACCACTTATGCAAAAGAAGAGCTGGATGCAGGTAAAGATTTAATTACGCTGTTGGTGGATACGGGGCTGGCGAAGAACCGTTCCGAGGCGAGAAGGCTGATTCAGCAGGGCGGCGTCAGTGTGAATGACGAAAAAGCTACAGATTTTTCCAGAGTATTTACCAGTGCGGACTTTGACGAGGACGCCGCACTTGTGATAAAGAAGGGGAAAAAAGGATATCATCAGGTAAAAGCTGAGTAGGAGGGAAAGATATGGCATTTTTAGCAGAATTTATCATTACAGCGGTTAAGATGCTTCTCTTAATCGTAACGGCAGTGGTTGGAATCAAGCTGGGAAAGGTTTTCCGTGACAGGAAGGATGCCAAGACGGCAGCAGAGGAAACAGCTGCTTTAGATCTTCAGAAATAATAGTGCACAGGAGGAGTTATCGTGAAAAAATACGGTGTAAATGAATTGCGCAGAATGTTCCTGGAATTTTTCGAAAGCAAGGGACATCTTGCGATGAAGAGTTTTTCTCTTGTACCGCATAACGACAAGAGTTTGCTGCTGATTAATTCAGGCATGGCGCCTTTAAAGCCATATTTTACCGGGGCGGAGATTCCGCCGCGCAGGAGAGTGACTACCTGTCAGAAATGTATCCGTACAGGCGATATTGAAAATGTAGGAAAGACAGCGCGCCACGGCACATTTTTCGAGATGCTGGGGAACTTCTCCTTTGGGGATTATTTTAAGACAGAGGCGATTAGCTGGACATGGGAATTCCTGACGGAAGTGGTTGGACTGGATGCGGACAGACTGTACCCATCCATTTATGAAGAAGACGAGGAAGCGTTTGAGATTTGGAATAAAAAAATAGGGATTGCGCCGGAGCGTATTTTCCGATTTGGTAAGGGTGATAACTTCTGGGAGCATGGTTCGGGGCCCTGCGGACCGTGTTCGGAAGTTTATTATGACAGAGGGGAAAAATACGGATGCGGCAGCCCGGATTGTACAGTAGGCTGTGAATGCGACCGCTATATGGAGGTTTGGAATAACGTATTTACCCAGTTTAATAATGATGGGAACGGAAATTATACCGAACTTGAGCAAAAGAATATTGATACCGGAATGGGTCTGGAGCGTCTGGCAGTCGTTGTGCAGGATGTGGATTCCATCTTTGATGTGGACACGATAGAGGCTCTGCGGAATAAGGTGTGTGAGTATGCGCATGTTACTTATAAAGAAAATGAAGAAAAAGACGTGTCTATCCGCCTGATTACAGACCATATCCGTTCCGCGACTTTCATGATTTCGGATGGAATCATGCCAACGAATGAGGGAAGGGGGTATGTGCTGCGCCGTTTGATCCGCCGCGCCGCACGTCACGGAAGGCTTCTGGGCATCCAGGGCGGCTTCCTTTCAGGGCTGAGTGAGACGGTTATCGCGGGTTCGAAAGACGGATATCCGGAGTTGGAGGAGAAGAAAGAGTTTATCCTGAAGGTATTGGCTCAGGAAGAAGAGAAGTTTAATAAGACCATCGACCAGGGACTGAGCATCCTGGCAGGGATGGAAGCAGATATGGAAAAGGCGGGCAAAAAAGAACTGGACGGAAAGGATGCATTTATTCTGTATGATACGTATGGCTTCCCGCTGGATTTAACAAAAGAAATTTTGGAAGAGAAGGGATACTCCATTGATGAAAGCGGTTTCAAGGCAGCGATGGAGGAACAGAGAAAGAAAGCAAGAAGCGCCCGTGCGACGACAAACTATATGGGCAAGGACGCTACGGTTTACGATGAAATCGATGTTTCTGTTACCACGGAATTTGTGGGGTATGACAGGCTGAGCCATGAATCAAAGATTACTGTCCTTACGACAGAAAAGGAGATTACCGAGGCGCTCTCAGACGGCGATAAAGGGACAGTGCTGGTGGAGCAGACCCCGTTTTATGCAACGATGGGCGGCCAGGAAGGCGATACCGGAGTGATCCGTACAACAGAAGGAGAGTTCCGGGTAGAGAGTACTATAAAGCTCATGGGCGGTAAGGTCGGCCATGTCGGATATATGACAAAAGGAATGCTTAAGGCAGGTGATACTGCAGTTCTGGAAGTGAATGCGGCAGGCAGAAATGCTACCTGTAAGAATCACAGTGCAACCCATCTTCTCCAGAAAGCGTTAAAGACAGTGTTGGGTTCCCATGTAGAGCAGAAAGGTTCTCTCGTAACACCGAACAGGCTCAGATTTGACTTCGCGCACTTTGCGCCGATGACACAGGAAGAAATCGCGAAGGCAGAGGAACTGGTAAACCGGGAAATTCAGGCGTCCCTGCCGGTAGTGACGGAGATTATGAACGTAGAGGATGCAAAGAAGAGCGGTGCAATGGCTCTGTTTGGCGAGAAATATGAGGATGAAGTACGTGTGGTTTCTATGGGGGATTTCTCCAGGGAGCTTTGCGGCGGTACGCATGTGGCAAATACGGGGACGATTACTGTATTTAAGATTGTTTCCGAATCCGGCATCGCGGCTGGTGTACGCCGTATTGAGGCTCTGACAGGGGACGGAGTGTTTGTATACTATAAAGAAGCGGAGCAGAAGCTGGCACAGGCAGCGGCCCTTTTGAAAACAACCCCGAACGAGCTGGCAGATAAGATTTCCCATCTGCAGGCAGAGCTGAAAGCAGCCCAGAGCGAAAATGAGTCTTTAAAGAGCAAACTGGCGCAGGACGCGCTGGGAGATGTGATGAACCAGGTGCAGGAAGTGAAAGGCGTGAAGCTGCTGGCGGCAAGCCTGGAGGATGTGGACATGAACGGGCTGCGCGACCTGGGCGACCAGCTAAAAGAAAAACTGGGCGAAGGCGTCGTCGTGCTGGCATCAGCGAAAGGCGGCAAAGTGAGCCTGCTTGCTATGGCGACAGACGCAGCGCAGAAAGCCGGGGCACATGCCGGAAATCTGATTAAAGGCATGGCGGCAATTGTCGGAGGCGGCGGAGGCGGCCGTCCGAACATGGCGCAGGCCGGAGGAAAGAACCCGGAGAAGATTGGGGAGGCTTTGGAAGCCGCAGCCGAGATTTTGATGGGGCAGATAAAATAAAACAGAAATTGATGCTTTGCGCTACGAGTAAAATTTTGTCAGAACAAAATAAATAATCCTTGACGTATATGGAAATTATGGTATAATGAATATCAGTGCAATAAAAATACCCGTACAGTTGTATTATGCACAATCTACAACTGGAGGGAGGTTAGGTGTGAGGCTATGTCAAACGTAATCGTTAAAGAGAACGAGACTTTGGACAGCGCTTTGCGTCGTTTCAAAAGAAACTGCGCGAAGGCTGGTATTCAGCAGGAGATTCGTAAGAGAGAACATTACGAAAAACCAAGCGTGAGACGTAAAAAGAAATCCGAAGCTGCTCGTAAGCGTAAGTATAACTAATGTGCAGATGAAACTCTCCGACATTGAGTCGGGGAGTTTTCTATATGGGTAAGAATGGATGGTCTGGAAAGAAAAAATGATGCTGAACTGGTTTGAGAAAAGTAATCGCCAAATATACTACGGTATCCTGATAACCGTCAGCTTCCACATATTTGTTGTGGCCTTTCAGTAGTTCTTGATGAAAATAATCGTACATCTGTTGTAAATAACTCAGCAAAAGAAGAAAGAGGATGGTATCTGATATACATATCTTTTTTCTTTGCACTTTATACCGTTATAAGCAGCTTAAATTTTCTTAATATTTTCTAAGGAAAGTAGTCAAACGATCAAATTTGTGATAGGATGTTTACGATTATACAGACACAAGATAAGCTTTGTTTTAGGAGAGGTGAGTAATATGCCGTGGGACATGATAATTTACGGAACGGGGATAGATGTATACCATGTGATACAGTGGTTTTTGATTTATAGTATCCTTGGATGGTGTGTGGAGTCGATTTACATGTCGTTTTGTGAAAAACGACTGGTGAACCGGGGATTTATCTTCGGACCTATTTGTCCGATTTATGGGTTTGGAGCGGTGGGGGCGTATCTTCTGCTCCGTCCTCTGGAGGGGAATTATGTAGGGTTGTACATATTGGGCAGCATAGGCGCTACGTTTTTTGAGTTTTTAGTTGCGAAGCTGATGATTCGCATCTTGGGGGCAGTCTGGTGGGATTACACAGAGAAGCCGTTTAATTACAAGGGAATCATCTGCCTGGAGAGTACTCTTGCGTGGGGGCTGTACACAATCTGCCTGTTTGGCTTTTTGCATAAAGGTGTGATGGCCTTTGCGGACACATATTCGTTTGATGTTGGATGTGTCCTGGCCGTGATTTTGATTGTATATTATTTTGTGGATTTTTCAGTACATATGTATAGAGCGAAGAAAGGGGTGCCTGTACAAAAGGGCATCCGCATTTCATAACGATGGTATAAACCGCTCCTTTGTCTACTATAATTTACATAGAAGACGGAATAGGAGCGGTTTTTTATGAAAAAATTTTTGGCAACATTACTTGCTGCGCTGATGTTTTTCCAGGGCGTCCTTCCGGTATGCGCGGAGGGAGAGAGCGTTGAGATTGAGTCGCCTTCCGCGATTCTGGTGGAGGCTTCGACAGGGACGGTGCTTTATGAGAAAGCGGCAGATGAGAAAAGAAGTCCTGCCAGCGTGACAAAAATCATGACGGCACTTTTGATTTTTGAAGCGATTGAAAGCGGCAAGATAAAGCTTACGGATGAGGCAGTTACGAGCGCCCACGCAAAGTCTATGGGAGGATCCCAGGTTTTTCTGGAAGAGGGAGAGAAGCAGACGGTAGAGACTCTGATTAAGTGCATTATGATTGCATCGGGGAATGATGCGGCAGTGACTATGGCAGAGCATATCAGCGGCACAGAACAGGAATTCGTAAACCTGATGAATCGGCGGGCGAAAGAGCTTGGTATGTTGAACACAAATTTTGTGGATTGCTGTGGGTTGACAGAGGATCCAAATCACTATACAACTGCAAGAGATATCGCTATTATGTCGCGGGAACTGGTTACACGTTTTCCGCAGATTTATGACTATACGACGGTATGGATGGAAGATATTACCCATGTGACAAGACAGGGGACGAAAGTCTTTGGTTTGACGAACACAAACAAGCTACTGCGAAGCTATGAGGGCTGCAAAGGGCTGAAAACGGGAAGTACCAGTATTGCGAAATACTGCCTTTCAGCAACTGCTGTCCGAAATGGAATTGAACTAATTAGTGTTATTATGACTGCTCCAAATTCAAAAACCAGATTTGCGAATGCGGCAGCACTGCTGAACTATGGGTTTGGAAAATGCGTGCTTTATACAGATGAGAATAAGGACGTACTGCCGGAAATACGGGTGAAGAGGGGCGTGGAAAAGACAGTTCCATGCCGTTATGAGGGGGAATTTAATTATTTGGATACAGATGGGGCAGATCTCTCAGCGATAAAGAAAGAAATTGTGATGCAGGAGGAAATGGAAGCGCCTCTGTTAAATGGCGACAGTGCAGGGGAGGCACAATATTTTCTGAACGGTAAAAAAATCGGTGCGGTAAAACTTTTGGTAGACAAAGACGTAGAGAAAGCGGGATTTTTTGATTATCTGAAAGAAGCCTGGTATGCGTACCTGTGCTGAACAGGTGAATTGTATTTTGAGAGAGAGTATGCTATACTCGGGACATGAAAAAATTTAGAGTAACCAGATATCAAATACCAATTGATAAAAAGAAATACTGTCTCGAAGGGAAAATAAGGATTGTCCTGTTAAGCGATTTGCACAATGAGAGCTATGGAAAGAACAATGATGTTCTGATACAAGAAATTCATCGGCAGAAGCCGGATTTGATTGCTGCTGCCGGGGATATGCTTACTTTAGGGGAGCCGGAGGAAGAAGGCACGGCGTTGCGGCTTCTGCAGGTATTGGCAGAGAAATATCCGGTGTATTATGGGTATGGAAATCATGAACATCGTATGAAGCTGGACACAGACAGTTTCGGTTTGCGCTATGAACGTTATGCCGAAGCTGTCCGTGAAGCCGGCGTATTTTTATTGGAAAATGAATGTGTAGATACAACGGTGAAAAATGTGCCGCTGCGGATTTATGGCCTGCAGCTTCCCTGGAGATTTTACCGGCGGTTTTGTTTTGAAACTCTTTCTCTGGCAGAGCTGGAAACATATTTAGGGAAAGGGACACAGGAGAGGTATCAGATTCTGCTTGCCCACAACCCCATGTGTTTCGCTGCATATGAGGAATGGGGAGCAGACTTGACGCTGTCCGGGCACCTGCACGGAGGTTTCCTGCGGCTTCCGTTTTTGGGGGGGATCGTCAGCCCGCAGTGTGTGCCATTTCCGCGGTATGACAGAGGGATATTCGTGAAAAACGGGCACTATATGGCAGTTAGCGCGGGATTGGGTTCCCATTCAAGGATTCCCCGGATAGGAAATCCGACAGAGCTGGTAGTGGTGGACTTATTCCGGAAGAGATGTTGAATGAAACGATACAGCAGCCAGTATATTACATGGGTCTTGTAACCACATAGCAATGGCGGAACACGGTGTAATTTCGTGGATAAGCGGAACGCATGGCGGAGTAAATGTGAACAGTCAGCAACACATTAGCAACAAAAATTCCTGAAAATCCTCATAAAATTCCTGAAAAATTCAACAGGTTGCTTTCAGCAAAATCTTAATGAAATTTTAAGTAGGACAACGCACAATGCCATGTTATACTGGACAAAGAAACATGGCGGGGTGGCCGGGAGGCAGGCGCGTTGTCCTGGACGAATGCCAAATATTGTATAGATGGAGGAAGGCCATGAAAAGAAAGAAAGTGCAGATGATAATCGCAGGTGTGGTGCTGGTGGCCGTGATAGCGGGCGGCGTGTTTTTTACGGTGTTCAGAGAAGGAGACAGTTCAGGAGGGAATCCTGACAGTGCGGTTTATGTAGATTCCGTGGCGGAGCTTTGCGGGCTTGGCAGCGGGAATGGATTGACAGACAGGTTCGCAGGAGTTGTGGAGCCGCAAAAAACATGGGAAATAGAGCTTCCTTCTGATAAGAAAGTGGATGAAATCCTGGTTCAGGAAGGGGACGAAGTCAAGGCGGGAGATAAACTTTTTACATATAATACGGAAGAAATGGAAGAAAATCTGGCGCAGGCAGAGATTGATTTGGATCGTCTGGCAAACGAGATTGACCAGACGAAGGAGCAGATTGTTTCTCTGAAAAAAGAGAAAGCAAATGCGTCGGCAGATTCCCAGCTCAGCTACACGACGCAGATTAATTCGGCGGAAAATGAAATAAAGAGAAAAGAGTACGAACAGAAAAGCAAGCAGATGGAAATTGGAAAACTAAAAAACAGCATTGCGAACGCTGAGGTAACGAGTGAGATAGATGGCGTGGTGAAATCTGTCAATTCTATCGAGAACCCGGAAGTGAATTCTATGACGGGAGAAGCGGAGCCTTTTATGACAGTGCTGGCAACCGGAAATTTCCGCATTAAAGGGACAGTCAATGAACAGAATATGTCGGCAGTCATAGAGGGGCAGCCGGTAATTATTCATTCAAGGGTAGATGACACGACTTGGAAAGGAACCATGACGGCTGTAGATTTGGAGAAGCCGGAGAAAAACGGAGGTATGATGTACGCCAGCTCGGATGGCGGTACGGAGAATTCCAGCAATTATCCTTTTTATGTAGAACTGGAAACGGCTGAAGGACTTATGCTCGGACAGCATGTGTATATGGAGATGGATCATGGACAGGATGAGCCGAAGGAAGGCATGTGGCTGGACAGCTACTATATTGTCCAGGAGGAGAATGACGCTTATGTATGGGCAGCTACGTCGAAGGATAAGATGGAAAAGCGCTCAGTGTCCCTGGGAGAGTTTGATGAGGAGCTTCAGAAATACCAGATTCTGGACGGTTTAGCAGAGGAGGATTACATCGCATTTCCGGATGAATCGATTCAGGAAGGAGACAATGCGGTGAAGAATATAGACCAGGCGCCTGAGATGGGAGACATGGGCGGCATGGGAAATAGTGAAGTTCCAGAGTTTGACGCTGCCCCGGCAGGCGGAGGAAGTGATGAGATGGTTGATGATGAAGATGAGCCGTCAGATGAAGAAATCTATGACGGTGATGCAGACTTAGGAGATCCGGGTGCATCTGGCGGTGTTGACGCGATTCAGGATGTAGAAACGATTGACGGCAGCGCCGTATTTGGAAATGGATTGGAGGAAGAATAGTGATACTAGAATTGAACCATATCTATAAAGATTATGTCCAGGGCAGTATGGTGGTTCCGGTATTAAAGGATGTGACGCTCCATGTGGAAGAAGGCGAATATGTGGCAATCATGGGGCCTTCCGGTTCCGGAAAATCTACGCTGATGAATATCGTGGGCTGCCTGGATTTACCCACAAAAGGAGAATATAAGCTGGACGGCGTAGACGTGCTGCTCCAGAAAGAAAATGAGCTGGCAGATATCCGGCTGAATAAAATCGGGTTTGTATTTCAGACTTTCCAGCTTCTGCCGAGGCAGACGGCGCTGGAGAACGTGGCATTACCTTTAATTTATGCAGGAATTTCCAAGAAGGAGCGGAACAGGCTCGCGGCGGAGGCGCTGGACAGAGTGGGTTTATCCGACCGTCTCTCGTTCGTCCCAAACCAGCTCTCAGGAGGGCAGAAACAAAGGGTGGCGATTGCCAGAGCCATGGTAAATAAACCGAAAATCCTGCTGGCGGACGAACCTACGGGAGCTTTGGATTCAAAATCGGGAAAACAAGTTATGGAGTTGTTTGCAAAGCTGAATG
>Ga0137308_100332_pt1 | contig 84616 bp, 75 predicted proteins | sample Inofrocosms_June_FD_97181 | JGI IMG/M metagenome (GOLD analysis project Ga0137308, IMG submission 97181) | Mouse cecal microbial communities from Vienna, Austria - N-Acetylneuraminic and N-Acetylglucosamine D2O microcosms_June | ecosystem: Host-associated > Mammals > Digestive system > Large...
GCGCTATGGCGCAGAAGAGAGGTAAATATGGCAAGAGGACCGAGAAAGACACTGGAGGAAAAGATTGCGGCCAAGGAGGAGTTGATAGAGGCTCTGACAGCCCGGATCGAATCGGAGAAGCAGGAACTGGCGGAGATGTATAAGGAGAAGCGGAATATTCAGCTGGAGAACATCGACAATATGCTGGAGGAATGGGCGCTGAGCCCCCAGGAGGCCGAGGAAGCCCTGCGCAGGTATGTGGACCAGCGGGAAGAGGCGGTGTAAGGAGTGGGGATTTGCGGTCCCAACACAGCAAATATCAGATGCGTATATTAAATGGCCACCACACCAAAACGGGAGATGTTTTCACCTCTCGTTTTTTAGTTGTCAAAAAAGCAGCCTATGACAGCAAAAAGACTGTACGTTTTTCCCTTTATTTTGTATAATGGGGTCATGAAACCTACAGGAGGATATATTTATGTCAATTTTTAACATCATATATTTGGAAAATGTAAGGGCCCACGGAAAATATGGGAGGAAAGTGAGGAATATTGACAATCTGCAGCTGATGAACACAGAGGTCAGCGAGGATGAAGTTCACGAGGGGTAATTCGATAGAGAGTGACAAAATAAGACAGCTACCATAGAACAAGAACAGAAACTATAAATATCACAATGGATTAAGGATGACGAGTATGAGTGGCGGAATAAGTGGCGGATTCCCCGGATATAGGCGAGATAACAGTGGCAGCGGGGCGAAACAGCATGTGGCGGATAGGATGAAAACGGATAAGGGAAAAAGGGGCGGCGCTATATCTGCCTCCAACCGAGATAACGGATATAGGGTGAAAGCTTCGGTTGGGGATAAGACACAAAACGATCTTTGCCCTGTGGCGAAGCGCTGCGGCGGTTGTCAGTGGATGGGCAGAGATTATCAGGAGCAGCTGAAGGAGAAAGAAAAGCAGGTGAGAAAACTCCTGGCGCCCTATTGCAGGCTGGAGGGCATCCTGGGGATGGAACAGCCCCTGTATTATCGAAATAAGGTACATGCCGTGTTTGGAGAGGATAAGAAGCACCGGCCCGTCTCCGGCATCTATGAGGAGTACACCCACCGTATTGTGCCGGTGGACAGCTGCCGGATCGAGAACCAGAAGGCGGATGCCATCATTGTGTCCATACGGGAGTTGCTTCCCTCTTTTAAAATCCGACCTTATAATGAGGACACAGGCTACGGGCTGCTGCGCCATGTGCTGGTCCGTACAGGACAGGTTTCGGGGCAGATCATGGTGGTTTTGGTGCTGGCCTCCCCCATACTGCCCTCCAAGAATAATTTTGTCAAGGCATTGCTCAAGCGCCATCCGGAGATCAACACCATCGTTGTCAACGTAAATAATCGAAGCACCAGTATGGTGCTGGGCGATAAGGAACAGGTGATCTATGGCAAGGGATATATCGAGGATACCCTATGCGGCAAGACTTTCCGAATCTCCCCCAAGTCCTTCTATCAGGTAAACCCGGCGCAGACGGAAGTGTTGTACGCCAAGGCCATGGAATATGCGGCTTTGACCGGGCAGGAGACGGTGGTGGATGCCTATTGCGGCACCGGCACCATCGGCATCATTGCCAGCGACCGGGCAAAGCAGGTGATTGGCGTGGAACTGAATGCCGACGCGGTGAGGGATGCCCGCAGCAACGCCAAGATCAACCAGGCGCGGAACATCCAATTCTACCAAAATGACGCGGGACGTTTCCTGTTGGAGATGGAGGCCCAGGGCGCCCGGGTGGACGTGGTCCTGATGGACCCGCCCCGCAGCGGCAGCAGCGAAGAATTTCTGTCGGCCGTGGCGCGCATGGCGCCTGGGAAGGTGGTGTATGTATCCTGTAACCCCGAGACACTGGTTAGGGATTTGAAGTATATGGTGGGGAATGGATACAGGGTGGAGCGGGCCGTGGCGGTGGATATGTTTCCGTTTACGGGGCACGTTGAGACCGTGTGCCTCTTGAGCAACCGAAAACCTGATACGAAAGTCAGGATCGATGTGGATCTGGAAGACTACTACCGTATCAAGGACGCAAAGAAGAATCAGAACTGAAAATTAAACACCGAACTAGAAGCGAAAGCTGCTGATGTGTAAAAGCATTGGCAGCTTATTTTTTCGCTGAAGGGAGGTGGTGCCTATGATCTGGATCCGGTGATCTTGGAACGGTAGCTGACAATCAAAGACAATCTGAGAAACGGAGGAAATCATAATGGCAAAGAAGAGAAGTGTTAAGGTTTACGGACAGAGCGGCTATAAGTATCGTGAGACGCCGACAATCATGCTTAAGGGACTGTGGCTTAAGGAAGCAGGGTTTGATATCGGGGATTATATCTCCGTCACCTGCGAAGATGGCAAGATCATCATCACCCAGGACGCTGAGAGGGCTGCTGTGAAGGCCGCAGAGGCTGAGTTTATGGAGAGGGAGATGAAAGCCTTACAGAAGCGCTACGAGGCCGAGAAGGCCAAAATAAGAGCTCAGATGGTGGCAGAGCCAGGAGCGAGGTGGTAATCATGTTTACCACGGAAGAACTGCAGTCAATCGACAGGAATTATTTTACGGTGATCGTGGCGGATGCATATGATGTGACTCTGATCAGCAACAATACCAGGCATGTCTGGTATATCCACAGTGTGGAGCTGAAGGATCGGAACCTTTGTCTGGTCTATCATAAGCATCATATCAACCATCCTTATCACAGCCATTCCCGGTGCGGGACACTTCGGAGGGCAATCAGGGATATCAAGTCCCATGATGAATTTCAATTAAACGGCAGAAAGCCAGTCTATAAGCACTAAAAGCAGAGCGGTAGCACCCGATGATGGATGTTACCGCTCTTTCTTGTTTTGGCTTATGCCGTTGTCTTATTTGCGATTTTTCTTACAGTGGCGAAGTCTCAGGTATTCGCAGACGGCATCATGGGCATTGTTGATCTCCTGGCGGCCACGGCTGGACTTCAGATTGATCTCGATGCAGATGTCATCAATGGACATTCCCTGCAGGCTCAGACGGATGATTTTGGCGTAGCGAGGATTTTCCTTGTCGAAATGAGCCAGAAGCTTGATCTTCAGTTCCTCTTCGGTAGGTTCCGGGCAAAGCTTGTCCAGAACCTGATCCTCTACGGACGGCTGCGTGGTATCTTCGATGTCAAAGGTTTCACCTTCATATTCGTAATCGAGAGACAGGATTTCCACACGCTTCGGATTGTAGCGTTCCAGAAGTCCCTTGTTCGGGCAACCCTTGCAGCGTCTGGTGTAAGGGCAAAGCTTATCTGAACCATTAGGGTTCTTTCCGATGATGCAACGCCCCTCGCGACGCATCTCCATGTCTTTGTTCAGCTCATCCCAAAAGTCCTTCATGTAGGAAGCGTAATGGTCTTCGCTGATGGCCATGAACCCGATCTCAAAGGAAAACTCTCCGAGATGCATGGTGGTGAAGTTGTCCTGGATGTAGTCTTTTTTCTGCAAGCCGAACTTTTCTTTGAGGAAGGGGACTAAGACCTTGCCTTCCGGGACGGGACTTCCGTCAAAGGACTTACGGTTGCTGTACTTCTGGGTGTTACTGTAATCTGCTTTTCTTGCCATATCTTTTTCCTCCTTTGATTGGCGTGGAGGGGATATGGCGCTTGATGCTCACAGAGCCCCTCCGATTGACTTGGATTCCGTGGCAGTCGCAGGAGGAGCTTTCAGTAGCATCAGATATAAATTGAAATTCGGATTGATCTGTGCTATACTTGTTTAGTCGGGTTTGTTAGGGTTTGTTATATGACCTTTTCCCGACCTTTTGTGCTGAAAAAATCCCTGTGATTGCTCACAGGGACATCAGATAGTTAGCAAGGTTGTCGTGCTATGGTTGGCAGACTTAGTTAAGTTGGAATTTTGAAAAAAGGTGAAAATCAATGACAAAAGCGGATATTCCACGTCTATGTGGAGGGACTGTCTTCACTCTGATACTGGAAGCACGGCAGCAGCGATATGGGGTCAGAGAGCATTTTGCAGGTGACTCCGACGGTTTATCAGAGATGGATACGCTGATAGGTCTGGCGCAGGTGATGGTTCCTGACCTGAAAAGGCCCGCAAAGACGAGAGAGGATGTAGTTCAGGGAAATACTACTGAATTTAAGATATGTAAAACTGCCGGTGGCAAGGGATATTACCCATTCAGCAACAAGCAGGCAAAAAAAGCGTTTGATGACAGAGTGAAAGGGAATTATGCAGAAGCGTTAATGGCTATGTGTGATTTCGTCAATAATTTCATCTGGGTCAAAGGAAGCGGTAAGCAGGATGAGAATCTTGTAAAAGCTTTGCTGGATCTGATCGCGCAGGACGGTTCAATCGGCGACGACCAAGTGTTTTATATCACTCCGGACGGAAATCCTATGACGAAGCAAAAGATTAACCAGATAGATGGTGATGAGATCTGTTTACAATCTTTTTTGCTGGGTGTATGGCACTTTGCGATAATGCGCCGGGAAGGCAATACGATTGGAAAAGCAACGATGAATGATTGGTGCCCGTCAAAGGGCGGTGCTCCAAGGGAATATGAAGGTCATATGGGAGAGAATCTGTCCAGGGATATAGAGCTTATCTATCTGGAAGACGCGGATATCCCTGTTGAAGCAGAAGGCGAGACAGTTGAGAACATAGAAGCAGAGATTGTGGACGGGGAGAAGGATCCGGATCCGGAACAGATGGCTCAGACAGTGAACCAGAATGTTAATAATCCTGTGGTCATCAATATTACGATGAATCAGTCCGGAGACGGACGGCAATTTGGTTATATTGGAGAGTATCACGAGAAAGGGGAGGATTGAGCCTATGGATAAAGATGAACTTCAGCCGGTTTCTCCCATGCTCCCGTCGCAAGAGCAGCCACGACAGGTTTCTGTTCAAATGGAGCAATCCGGCGGCGAGGGCAAGCAGTTCGGTTATGTGCAGAATTATGAAAGCACAAAGAATACGACGGTTTTGATGATTCCGAGTAATGAAGCAGATGACGATGATGATACGCCTGACGAAGAAATAGAGGTGGATTTCAGCTGTTACAACCTTTTTGTCATAACCGATGAACAGTTCAGGGGAAAATATTTTGTAGTCCCGAAGAATAAAGCAATATCAGAGAGCACACCGGCGGATCTGATGGAACTTGCGGATCTGACACCGGATAAGATTGCAATCGTAAAGAAGTATCCGGCGATATTTGCTAATCAGAATCATTCTTTTGCAAAGACAGATGATTCACACAGAGCCTTTTTCGGGATCATCAGGGATATACAGATCAAGGAAGAGGGTATTTGGATATATTTTCATAAGATGAGGAAGGTCAAGCAGCAGGTTTTTAATGAGCACGCAGCTGACTTTGGGATAGAAGGGACCGAGTTCAAGAACGAGCTGGATTGCACGCACTGGTCAATTAAGAGAGTCAATGTATTGGAAACATTGGAAAAAGCGGGTCACAAAATAACATTGATATAGATACAACTCAGCGTAGAAGGAGTTGCGGAGGTAAGAAATGAGCCAGGAATATGAAGAGATGCAAGTTGAAAAATGGGTTAATTTGGAAGATGTCGCAAAACATCTGAGCATTAGCCAGGATACGGTTCGTACATGGATCAAAGAAGGCAAACTTCCATATTACCGAGCCGGAAAAAGATATAAATTCAAGATTTCCGAAATAGATGAATGGGTTCGGGAAGGAAAGATACAAGAGTAAAGCCAAGCAAGGAGGATGACAATATGGGTAGAAAAATCCCTTCGCTGATCACCGGCATTAATGTCGATAGAGCGACTTTTCACAATGCGCAGGTTGAAAAGCTTTCTTTCATCAATTTCTTCTACGGCAATAATGGAGCCGGTAAATCATCAATCGCATATGCTATTGATGAGGATGAAGGTGTGACATGGGCAGATGGCAGATCCCGCGATGATTATGATGTTTTGGTCTACAACCGTGATTTTGTGGACGAGAACTTTTCTTCGTATGGAAATCTGAAGGGCGTGTTCATCGTCAATAAGATCAACAAAGAGGTACAGGCACAGATCGATGCCAAAACCGAAGAAAAGAAAAAACTGGATGAAGAGTTTACAGCAACACAGGATGAGTGGCATAAAAAGTCAGATGCGCAGACTACATTGCTTTCTTCATTCCAGAATGAATGTTGGGATAAGACCACGGATTTAAGAGCGGATTTTGCAGATGCTCTTGAAGGAAAGAAAACAAAGAAGGGCTTTGCAGAAGCTATTCTTGGTGAAGCTAATCCGATCGAGCATGATCCGAAAGAATTAAAACGGCTTTGCGATGTCGCATTTGATACAGCATCCAGAGCTTATCCTGAGTTCCAGAGGGTGGGAACCAAGTCCACCTACGGAACGCTTCCGGGCAAGGATCTTCTGGATAAGGTTATCGTTAGTAGCGCAGAGACGGATTTCGCAAAGTTTGTAAGGAAGATCAAGGCATCTGACTGGGTGCTGGAAGGGCATAAACATTATTCTCAAAACGATGAGAAGAAGTGTCCGTTCTGTCAGCAGAAACTGCCGGATACATTTGAAGAGGATATTAAGAAGTGCTTTGACGAGCAGTACCAGCAGGATGTGTCCGATGTACTGACATTCCAGAGCACTTATGACAGTGAAATGGCGGCTATCACACAGAAACTGCGTAGCAATCTGGATGATGTTATGCCTTCGCTGGATATGATGGATGATTATAAGAGCAAACTGGAGCTGCTTGAAAGCAAGGTTTCTGTAAACAGCGGACGACTTGATGACAAGGCAAAAGAGCCATCAAAGGTTATCGCTCTTGAAGATACCGATTCTCTGCTCCTGGAGATCGGCGAACTGATCGACGACATAAATAAGAAAATCAAGGCAAATAATGATGTTGTTAATGCAAAGCGCACCAGTAAAGCAAGATGCAAGAAAGAAGCTGTTGAGTATCTGGCATTTGTTTTGAAAGATACCGTTAAAAGCTATCAGGATGAGAAGAAGACGCAGGCGGCAGCTATCAAGGCACTTGAAGATAAAGGCCGTCAGCTGAAGAAAGATATTGGAACATTAACGACAGATATCTCCAAGCTGAACCTGCAGGTGGTAAACACTGAGGCGGCCATTACGGGAATCAACAAGATCCTGAAAGATTCCGGTTTCCAAGGATTCAGTCTCAGAGCTAAGAAGGATGTGAAGAACACCTATGAGGTCATCAGGGAGAATGGAGAGGTTGCGGAAAACCTGAGTGAAGGCGAGCGCAATTTCATTGCATTCCTGTATTTCTATCATCTTGTTCGCGGCAGCCGCAGCAGTGATGAAGTAAAAGATAAGATTGTTGTGATTGACGATCCGGTTTCCAGTATGGACAGCACAGCACTGTTCCTTGTCAGCTCCATCGTAAGAGAGATGGTAAATGTATGCCGGAACAATACGGAATATAAGAATCCAAAGGTTCCGGGGGATTATATCAAGCAGATATTCATACTGACTCATAATGTGTATTTCCATAGGGAGATCACATATCAGCAGGTAGCATATTACGATTGTACTTCCTTCTATATCATCAGGAAGAGCGGCAATGTATCAAAAGTCCACCTCTGCGAGAGGGAAAAAAAGGATGCGCGGACAGAACTGGAAAACTATAATCCGGTTCAAAATTCCTATGCGGCACTTTGGGATGAGCTCAGAAATGCGGATTCCGTTATCCCTGCTCTGAATGTTATGCGTCGGATTCTGGAATACTACTTCCTTCAGCTGTGCGGATATGAAGGCAGCAGTCTCCGTGAGGAACTATTGGAAAAAGAAGATAACAAGAAGAAGTTCATCACAGAGGTGCCGGGAGGCGAGCCTGATATGACAAAGTATCAGCTGGCTTCTATGATGCTTGCCTATATCAATAATCCGAACGGAATCAGTGATGGGCTGAACTTCGTGGAGGATTTTGATGATGTGAATGTGTATAAAGATGTGTTCAAACTCATCTTCTACACAATGGGGCAGGATCAGCACTATGAGATGATGACAGGAAGCCTGAAAAAGAAAGAATGAGTCCGTTTTTTGGGACAGCATATCATATAGAATTAAGATGGCATATAAGAAATGCCGCCGGACAAAGAATGGAGAGATAAGACAATGGCTGAGAAAACAGTAATTGATGCGATGTGGGACGATTCCCCGATCGATGTATCTACAGAGGTGAACTTTATCTGGTCTATTGCAAATAAGCTGCGTGGACCGTATCAGAGTGACAAATATAAGGACGTCATCATTCCGATGACGATTATCCGCCGTTTTGAGTGTGCATTGGCACCGACGAAACAGAAGGTGGTCGATCAGTATAAGGCAAATCCGAACTTTCCGGCAAAGGCAATGTACCGCATTTCCGGATTCCAGTTCTATAACACCAGTGAATATGATCTGGCGGAGCTTGTGAATGATTCCGATCATCTGGCTGCTAATTTCAAGAGCTATATCCAGGGATTCTCTCCGAATGTACAGGAAATCATCCTGTCTGCAGAGAAGGGCTTGGATTTCAATAAGCAGATTGACAAGATGGACAAAAACAATCGTCTGCTTTCTGTGGTAAAGGCATTCTCAGAACTGGATCTGAATCCGAGAACCATTGACAATGTGAAGATGGGATATATTTTCGAGGAACTAATCAGGAAATTCTCTGAAAATGCTGAGGCTGGTGATCACTACACCGGTCGTGACATCATAAAGTTGATGGTCAATATTCTGCTGGCGGAAGGCTGTGATGATATCTTTGATGATGGTAAGGTCATCACTATTCTGGATCAGGCTTGCGGTACCGGCGGTATGCTTTCTACTGGATATAACTTCATCAAGCGATATAATCCGTCTGCGGATGTGCGTCTCTTCGGGCAAGAGATCAATCCGGAGTCTTATGCTATGTGCCTTGCTGAGATGCTGATCAAGGGACAGAATGCTGAGAATATCTGCTATCAGGATACGATGAAGGCTGATCGTTTCAAGGGTACAAAGATGCGCTTTGTGCTTGAAAATCCTCCCTTCGGTACTGCCTGGGGCGGTAAAGACGCCGCAGAGGGTGTTGAGGATGCTGTTAATACAGAGTATCAAAAAGGCTTTGATGGACGGTGGGGAGCCGGTCTTCCGGGATCCGGTGATATGCAGATGCTTTTCCTTCAGTCCGCCATCGACAAGATGGATGACAGTTTTGGTAGAGCGGCCATTATTGAAAATGGCAGCCCACTATTTACTGGAGGAACGGCTTCTGGTGAAAGCCAGATAAGGCGATGGCTGCTTGAAAGCGATTTGATTGAAGCAATTATTGCGCTTCCGGTTGATTTGTTCTACAACACTGGGATTGCTACATATATTTGGGTTCTTTCAAAAAATAAACGTGATGAGCGTAAAGGTAAAATTCAGTTAATTGATGCAGGTCATATTTTTCACAAATTAAGAAAGGCTCTTGGTGACAAGAGAAATGAAATAACACCAGAAGATCGCGCTGCAATTACTAAGCTGTATGCTGAATTTGAAGAAAACGAGTTTTGCAAAATTTATAATAATGAAGAGTTTGTTTATAAAGAGTATGTTGTCATGCAACCTCTTCAAAGAAGTTATGCAATTACTGATGAACGAATTGATGCTATGTTAATGAAAGGCAGCTTGTCTAATTTGTATGATGAAGGAAAGGTAAATGAGCTGGAAAGCGCAGAAGAATTAACAGGGAAAGATCAGAAAAAACTTGAAAACTATCAAAATAATAAGCCTGTTTATGATGCAATCATTAATTCTTTGAGGAATGCTATTTCTGATAACGTTTATTTGTCTCCCGAGGATTTTATGCCTATGCTGACAAAAATAGTTAGCGAAGTAACGACTGATAAGAAGCTGATTGAAAAAATTGCTGATGGATTGTCCGCTATGGATAAACAGGCAAAAATACAAGTAGACAGAAAAGGAAATGTGATTTTCGATAAGGAGACAAAAGATACTGAAATTGTTAAGTTAGAAGAAGATATTGATACATACATGAAGCGTGAAGTGTTACCTCATGTTCCCGACGCTGTTGCTTTTTTTGAGGAAAACTTGGGAGCCAAAAAACCTGTCATCAAGACTGGCGCAGAGATACCTTTTACAAAGTATTTCTATAAGTATCAGGCTCCTGTTTCAAGCGATGAGTTGGAAAAACAGTTTATAGAACTAGATCGTTCGGTAAATGAAAGAATTGCAGTTCTATTTAGAGGTGAATGATATGCGAGAAATGAAAGATAGCGGAATTGCGTGGGTAACAACAATTCCAAAGAATTGGGATACCATAGCAAACAAGTACATCATGAAAAAGATTAAGCATATCAATCCTGTGTATGGTGGAGAAGACATTCTTTCCTTGACAGTAAATGGAGTGATTGTTCGAGATCTTGACGCAGGAGGAAAAATGCCTACATCTTTTGATGGGTATCAGTTTTTGTATCCTGGAAATCTATTGATGTGTTTATTTGATTATGATGTAACACCTCGTTGCATAGGCTTGATAAAGAATAAAGGAATTACAAGTCCTGCATATAGCCAGTTTGTTATGAAAGAGGGATTTAGCGCAGAATATTATTACTATTATTACCTCATGGTAGACCATACAAAGGCTATATTGCATTTGGCAAAGAATTTAAGGCACTCCTTTACTGAGGATCAGCTGGGAACAATATCTGTGCCAGTGCCGCCGCTGAAAGAGCAGTATGCAATAGCCACTTTTCTTGATGAAAAATGTGGAGAGATAAGCAAAGTGGAAGCAGATGTTCAGAAGCAGATAGAAACGCTGGAACAGTATAAGCGCTCAATGATCACACAATATGTAACAAAAGGAGTTGACTCAAATGTAAATCTACGGGACAGCGGAATTCAATGGATTGGTAAGATGCCTTCTCATTGGGAAATCATCCGTGGAAAGTATATTTTGAAATATATGCAGAAGCCAGTTCGAGACGATGATGGTGTCATTACTTGCTTCCGCGATGGAGAGGTTACTTTACGAAGTAATCGTCGTGAAGATGGGTTCACGATGTCTGATAAGGAAATCGGTTATCAGGGCATTGATGTAGGTGATCTTGTTGTGCACGGAATGGATGGATTCGCCGGTTCAATCGGAATCTCTGATTCAAGAGGTAAGGCATCACCTGTATTGAATGTTTTGGATACTGAGCAGAATAAGAGATACATCATGTACTATCTGCGAAGCATGGCATATAGTGATGTTTTCCTTGCCTTGGCAACAGGTATTCGTGTTCGTTCCTGTGATCTAAGGTGGAACAAATTGGCTGAGCTTTCATATCCAATTCCGCCTCTGGAAGAGCAACAGGCGATTGTTGATCACATTGATTCCGTGATTATAAAGACGGATGCTGTGATAGCAGATAAAAAAGCTCAATTAGAGACACTTGATGAATATAAGAAGTCCCTCATATTTGAGTATGTAACAGGAAAGAAGGAGGCCCCTGCAGTATGAGAATTGTTAGTAATCCGGCATGGGTGTTCTATGTAAATGAAGAGGCTGCGGCTGAGTTTGATGAGAATAAAGTCGGTAAATGGATGTATTTCTTTGGAGACCGAGAATTTGCCGAGAGAATCTGCAAGCAAGCAGTAGAAAATGGTGTCGTAGCTGAATCTAAGCACAGTAACGCATCAGAAGGAGTGTGCTGCTTTTATCTAAATTGTGATGACATGGAAGCGCACAAAAGAACCATCAATTATTTTATTGAAAATGGTTTGATCCGAAAGACAAAAGCCGGAAAGCTGTACAACATCTCATTTAAGCTGTATAGGCAGACGTTGGACGGACAATATGGCTCCGATTTTCAATCAGAGATTAAGCTAGCCAATTTCGTTAATTTGGAAACAGGCGAGTGGATACAGGAGGGTTAGACAATGAGTGATATGGATAAGGTGAGAGAGAATCAGGCTAAGCGTGTTTCAGCTTATGCTGAGCGTATCATGCATGGTTCTATCCTCTCCGAGAAAGAATACCAGCATTTCATCATGGACAGGCTGGAAAAGGATAACGGTTATATTGTCCGTAAGGCGACCAGCTACGATCGTCTATTTGCAGTTGACCGGGAAATGCTTTTCAGGTTCCTGAATGACACGCAGCCGGAACAGATGGATGCACTCAGGAAGATTTATAAAAACGATCTGGAAGATACAATCGTCAGTTTCATCAATTCCGAGACCACAAAGGCCCGCGGAAGCCTCTTGGATGTCTTAAAACATGGTATTGAGATGTCCAATATGAAGCTGGAGCTTATGTACACGAAGCCGGCTACGACATTTAACAAGGATCTGCTTGCCAAGTATGAGAAGAATATCTTTTCTGTTATGGAAGAGGTCTGGGCAAGTGATGATGAACGTATTGATCTTGTTATCTTCCTGAACGGTCTCGCAATCATGTCTTTTGAGCTGAAGTGCAATGCTGCGGGACAGTCTTACCAGGATGCTATTTACCAGTATCGTGTAGACCGTAACCCGAAGACAAGACTGTTCTGGTTCAAAGCTGGATGCCTTGTAAACTTTGCTATGGATCTGGAAGAGGTCTATATGACAACGAAGCTTGCGAAGGATGCAACCTTCTTCCTGCCGTTCAACATGGGTAATGGCGAAGGTGTTAATGCAGGTGCAGGTAATCCGACATTCAAGGACAGATACAGCGTGTCTTATATGTGGGAGGATATACTGAAGAAGGATACTGTCCTTGACCTTATATCTAAGTTCATCTTTATTGAAACGAAGGAATCCGAAGATGAGCTGACCGGGAAGATCAAGAAATCAGAGAATATTATTTTTCCGAGATACCATCAGCTGGATGTGATAAGAAAGGTGCTGGCAGATGTCAGCGAGAACAGAACGGCACAGAATTATCTTATCCAGCATAGCGCAGGATCCGGAAAGACCAATTCTATCGCATGGCTGGCACACAGACTGACTTCTTTGCATGATGCAGATAACAAGATCATCTTTGATAACGTAGTCATTGTTACTGACCGTGTTGTTGTAGACCGTCAGCTGCAGAAAGCCATCATGGGGATGGAGCATAAGGCTGGATTGATCCGCGTGATGGATGACAAGTGCAATTCTGCTGATCTGGCAATCGCGCTGAAGGGTAATACAAAGATTATCGCCACCACTATTCAGAAGTTCCCTTATATCGTGGACAGTGTTGCGGGACTGAAGAAAAAGAACTTTGCTGTTATCATCGATGAAGCACATTCTTCTACAGCAGGCAAGGATATGGCGGCGGTTACGCAGTCACTTGGAGCCGGTGATCAGGAAATCGGCGATGTGGAAGATATTATTACAGATGAGATCAGGCACAGCGGCAAGCAGGCGAATGTTTCCATGTTTGCTTTTACAGCAACGCCGAAGCCGACGACAATTCAACTTTTCGGTCGTATTAATCCGAAGGGTCAGAGGGAAGCTTTCCATGTCTATTCCATGAAGCAGGCGATTGAGGAAGGCTTTATCCTGGATGTTCTTCAGAACTATACGACATATGATACTTTCTATCAGATCAACAAAGAGATTGAAGAGGATCCGCGTTGCAAGACTGTGGATGCAAAGAGACAGATCGCACGATTTGTAGAGCTGCATGAAACTAATATAGCTCAGCGTGTAGAGGTTATTGTGGAGCATTTCCGGACGACAGTGCTGCCGGAACTTGGTGGCATGGCAAAGGCTATGGTGGTAACAGCTTCCAGACAGGGCGCAGTTAAGTATCGTCAGGCGTTTGAGGATTATACGAAGAAAAAAGGATATGACGATATCAAGGCACTTGTCGCATTCTCCGGTAAGGTTACACTTCCGAATGATGAGAAAGAATATACAGAGGCTTCCATGAATGGATTCTCTGAGGATCGTCTGACGAAGGAGTTTGATAAGGACGATTATCAGGTGCTTCTGGTCGCAAATAAGTATCAGACAGGATTTGACCAGCCAAAACTCTGTGCTATGTATGTTCTGAAGAAGCTGAAGGGAGTATCAGCGGTACAGACACTATCCAGGCTGAACCGTATCTGTCCGCCGTTTGAAAAGAAGACATTTGTGCTGGACTTTGTGAATACATATGAAGAAATCAAGGACGCGTTTGCTCCTTATTTCACAACGACGCTATTGTCAAATTCCGTAACGCCTACAGCAATATACGATCTGGAAGCAAAGATTGATGCCTATACGGTATTGGATCCGGATGATATCGAGAAGGCAAATGAACTTCTGTACAAGAAGAATATTACTTCAAAAGACAAACAGAAGCTGACCTTCTATTTCAAGAAGTCAAAGAATATGATCGAGGCGTATGAGCTGATCAAGCAGGCGGAGATCGTTGCTTTGATGCGTCATTTTATACGTTTCTATGAATTTATGCTTCAGGTATCCTGCTTTGAGGATGTTGACCTGCATAAGAAATATAATTTCATGACATACCTGTTGGCTTACATCAACATCAAACATCCTGGTGGAGGGTTCAATCTGGATGGGAAAATAAAGGCTACGAATTTTGTACAGAAGAAAGCTGAAGAACATACTAAACCGGATCTGGTGGCAAAACCTGTGATGAAGCTGCCGACGGCAGAGAGCTTTGGACTTACTGAGGCGAAGGAAGAACGGCTGTCACAGATCATAGCTGAAATCAACAGCAGAACCGGTAAAGCATACGATAACGATGTTGCAGTCAAGGCGATGCTTCAGATCAGGGATATCCTGATGAAGTCTGAGAAACTGAAGACGAGCGCAAAGAATAATACCGTCAAGGACTTTGAGTTTTCTTATTTTGATGATATTGATGATGCGCTGATTGAAGGACTGTCACAGAATCAGGATTTCTTCTCATTGCTTCTATCAAACGATGAGATCAAAAAGCAGGTGCTTGGAATATTTACAGAAGAAATATACAAGAGCTTGCGAGAAGCATAGGAGGTCGGTATGAGAGTCTATATTAAAAAACGTAATTCAGATGTGAGCGCTATAGGAGAATATAATTTTGAATCAGGTGAAATGATTGTAAAAAAGGGAGCGATTGTTTCTGAAAGGGTCGCCACTGATGGAAAGTTCAGAAGTGCTTCATCTGTCCTCAAGTATCGTGAGGCTTATTGTAAGGGAAGAAAAACACAAGAAGACATAGCATTTAAGAGTGCGTCCACTGCAGCTAATTTCGTTACTGGGACAAGTACGAATGGACTAATTGCATGGAAGGATGATGAGGGAAATACCCTAAAATCTCTTATCACTGAACAATAGGAGGGATAAAACATGTTTGACAAGTTCCGTTTGAAGGATGTGCTGGTACAGTACAAGAAGGATTTCGTCGCCACGCAGTGGGGAAACGAAAAGTATAAGTGGGAAGCGGTAAAGTGCTTTCAGGACAACTGGGATGTGAATGCCGAGGATTTTGCGGATATGCTGAACCGCTCTTTGGCAAAGACATTCAATTTGTTGGCTTCCATGAATAACTTCCCGGCACGAATGATCACGGGATTTGCCAGAACGGCACCTGAAGAAGTCCGGTCTATGTTTCTTGCTCTGTTTGATGAGACCAAGGATGTATATGAACGTATTGAGGCGTTTAAGATGCAGTCATCCATCATGCTGGAGAAGTACGGCAATGGCGCCGGACAGCACTATCAATATGAAAACGCAATCAGTACATATTTATGGCTGCGTTACCCGGACAAGTATTATATCTACAAATTCGGTGAAATAAATACAGTAGCTGATGAACTGGAAAGTGATTATCGCTTCAAAAAAGGAGCCTATGCCGATAATATCAGGAACTTCTATAAGCTTTATGATGAAATTTGTGAAGAACTGAAGCTGGATACAGAGCTTGTAAATCTCTTCAAGAGTCAGCTTACTGATTCCTGTTATCCGGACCCGGAACTGAAGACGCTGACCTTTGATGTGGGCTTTTATATCAGCAGATATTACTCTCAGAGAGGAACCGGTGTTGAGACAGCGGAGTGGTTCCCGACAGATTATGATCCGGGTCTTTCTGAGGAAGACTGGATCGCACTGTTAAGCGATAAAGACGTATTTACAACAGGAAGTCTTGAAATTATGAAACGCATGAAAGACTATGGCGGAGAGGCTACCTGTACACAGCTTGCCGTAAAATACGGAGAAACAAAGAACTTCTATAATGCCGGGTCTTCAGCTTTGGCTAAGAGGATAGTAGATAAAACAGGTTGTCCAACAATGCAGAGGGATGAAGAGAATGCAAGATGGTGGCCAGTTCTTTATCTTGGAAGATCCGCAAATAAGGACGAAGAAGGAAGTTATGTCTGGAGACTAAGGGATGAGCTTTCAAAAGCACTTGATCAGATTGATTTGAGCGGAGTAAGTCTGTTCGCGCAGGCAGAACCGGGAGAGGAAGAACACGGATACTGGTGGCTGAATGCGAATCCGAAGATTTGGAGCTTTTCTGACCTGGCAGTGGGCGAGTCGCAATCTTATACGTTGTATAACGATGCAGGCAATAAACGCCGCATTTTCCAGAACTTCCTTGATGCAAAAGCCGGAGATATGCTGATCGGTTATGAATCAAATCCGGTTAAACAAATTGTAGCAATCGGAAGAGTCAGCACAGAACAGGACGGAGAAAAGATCTTCTTTGAGAAACTGGAAGGTCTTTCGTCACCGATTGATTATCAGGTGATCAAGAGCTATCCGGAACTGGAGAAGATGGAGTTTTTCGTCAATCCGAACGGAAGCCTCTTTAAACTGACCAGAGGTGAATATGAATTTATCATCGATCTGATCCGGGAGGACAATCCGGTTCGTAATGAAGCGGCTATTGATTCATACTCAAAAGAAGAGTTCCTTGATGAAGTATATATGACGGAGCAGAAATATGACGAGCTGATTGCTGTTTTGAGGAATAAAAAGAACATCATTCTGCAAGGCGCTCCAGGTGTAGGTAAGACATTCTCCGCAAATAGACTGGCTTATGCCATGATGAAGGAAAAGGATGATGACCGTATAGAGTTTGTACAGTTCCACCAGAATTACTCTTATGAGGATTTTGTGATGGGCTACAAGCCTGTCGAGGATGGGTTTGAGTTGAAATATGGAGTGTTCTATCGATTCTGCCAGAAAGCGGCAAATCACCCGGATAAGGATTATTTCTTCATCATCGATGAGATCAACCGTGGAAACTTAAGCAAGATTTTCGGCGAATTATTGATGTTGATCGAGAAGGATTATAGGGGAAAGAAGATAACATTGGCATACAATGGCCTTTCCTTCACTGTTCCGGAAAACTTATATATCATCGGCATGATGAATACGGCTGACCGAAGCCTTGCCATGATTGATTATGCTCTGCGCCGTCGTTTCAGCTTCTTCGATATGGAACCTGGATTTGATTCTGACGGATTTGTACAGTATCAGAAGAATCTTAATAACGATACATTAAATGAGTTGATCTTGAAGATAAAGGATCTGAATAATGAAATAAAGAAGGATAAGTCCCTTGGAGCCGGGTTCTGCATCGGACACAGTTATTTCTGCGGGAAAGATGTGTGCACTGAGGAATGGCTTCACGAGGTAGTGAATTACGACATCCTGCCTATGCTCAGGGAATACTGGTTTGATGAACCGGACAAAGTGACACGCTGGGACAACATCCTCCAGGGAGTATTTCAATGATAAAGGATAAGACGATTTTTATTAAGAACATCTACTATATGCTGTCTTATGCCTTTACGCCGTTAACGCAGGGTGGTTATGAGAATGTCGAGAAGGAAGAGTTCGATAACATCCATAACCTGTTTGCTGCCATTCTTGCAAAGGGCATTGGCAGACAGTTAAAACAGGGGCTTTACCGTGAATATGTGGAGCGGACAGAAAGCCTTGCTACTTTGCATGGGAAAATAGATCTGAATGGTACCGTCAAGAATAAGCTGGCTAAACAGAAGGTCATATCCTGTGAGTTCGATGAGTTGTCAGAGAACAATCTGCTGAATCAGATTATAAAGACGACGGTAATGTTGCTTTTGCGGCAGAAGAATGTGAGTTCGGATCATAAGTCTGATCTGAAAAAAGAGATGCTGTTCTTCTCTAATGTGGACATGATCGAACCGACAGCGATACATTGGTCGTCGATCCGCTTTCAGAGAAATAATAATACTTACAGGATGCTCATTGGAATTTGTCAGCTGGTGTTGGAAGGAATGCTTCTCACGACGGATAAGGGTGATTATAAACTGGCAACATTTATAAAACCGGAGCTTATGAGCCGCCTGTACGAGAAGTTTATCCTGGAGTATTACAATCAGGAACACAAGGAACTGGATGCGAGTGCATCACAGATACCGTGGGGGTTGGATGACGGCATTGGTACGATGCTTCCTGTAATGCAGACGGATATCACTCTCACACAGGGTGAAAAGACGCTGATCATTGATGCAAAGTATTATTCCAGCACTCTGCAGCAGCATTATGACAGGATGACGATCTATTCTAACAACCTGTATCAGATTTTCACATATGTGAAGAATAAAGAGTATGAATTGAAGGATAAGCCGCATGATCCGATTGCCGGAATGCTTCTGTATGCAAAGACTGATGAAGAGACTTATCCGGATAATGATTATAAGATGAGCGGCAATGAAATTGGGGTTCATACGCTGGATCTCAATGTTGAGTTCTCCGGGATCAGAGAGCAGCTTGATGGAATCGCGGAGCGGTATTTTGCGTATGCGAAGGCAATCAACAGTGCCGTCAATTCGTAACAGGCAGGTGATTGTATGTAGGATAGATACGCCGGTGATATCGGTGATTATGGGAAAATAGGATTATTAAAAGCACTCTATTCGCAGGGGCTGTCTATTGCTGTGAACTGGTATCTTGTTGAGGTCATGGATAGTGAAAAGAATGCGGATGGAACATTCAAGCAGGAAGACGGGAAATATCTTATTCCTGACAAACTGAAGTTGTGTGATCCGACTCTGGCTGAAATACTTACCGGCATAGCGCAAAGCAACAGGCGATCTGTTAAAGCGTTGGAGAAAGCAGATTTAATCCCCGGTGCGGTGTACAATAATGAGCCTGTTCCGGTGAGCGGGCGGTCTGACTGGCACCACAGGGCATTGGAAAAGCTTAAAAAATCTGATTTGGTTTTTGTTGATCCTGACAACGGAATGCTGGTGAAGTCGGTCGGAAAGCAATCTGTCAAAAGCGTCAAGTACACGTTTTATGAAGAAGTAAGAGATTATGTCCGGCGTGGACAAAGTGTACTGATTTATAACCATCGGAGCAGAAAGCGGGAAGCCCAGTACTTCCATGAGATATGCCTTAAGCTCCAGGAAGCTACTGGCATAACAGAGCCAGATATATTGAAAATTACGTTTCCAAAGTGTTCTGTCAGAGATTATTTGGCTGTACCTGCTTCAATGGAGCAGCGCGAAAAAATAGATATTGCGTTTACAGCTATGGAACGCGGAGTATGGGGCGAGAACGGAATGTGCCGGATACCAAGGTAGGAGGTGATTGCAGATGCCATTCCAGATTATCAGGAATGATATAACAAAAGTAAAAGCGGATGCGATCGTGAACACCGCTAATCCGAATGTTACAGTTGGAAGTGGTACGGACACCGCAATATATCAAGCTGCCGGTAAGGATCTGCTTCTGGCTGAGCGTAAGAAGGTCGGGATAATGATGCCCGGTGAGGCAGCACATACGCCTGCTTTTAATCTTGATGCCAAGTATATCATCCATACCATCGGGCCATCATGGATTGATGGTAATCATAATGAGCGGGAAATCCTTCATTCATGCTACGAGAAATCGCTTAATCTTGCTGCAGAACTGGAATGTAAGAGCATAGCTTTTCCGCTGATCGCTACCGGAGTATACGGGTTTCCTAAGGATGAGGCTCTTCAGATAGCTTTGGCTGAAATCAATAAGTTCCTTCTGTCGCATGATATGAAGGTTATCCTTGTGGTCTTTGATCGTAAGGCATTTGAACTGTATGGCAAGCTTGTCGGTGATATTGAAGAATATATTGACGAACATTCGGTAAATGAGATTCGGAATGCTGAATATGGCGGACGCTATGGTAATGCACGACGTGAACGCCTGGAAAGATTGGAGTCCTTGCATTCGGCGATCATGCCGGATACTTATGATGAGGACGAGCCTGAAGAGGATGAGTCAGAGAGTCAGATCATTTATACCGAAGCGGCTGCACCCTCATTCCCGGATGTATCCGGTATGAGTCTGGATGAGGTCCTTGAAAGTTCCGAGGATACTTTCCAGCAGAGGTTGTTTAAGCTGATTGATGAAAGTGGAATGGATGATGTGACACTCTATAAGAAGGCAAACATCGATCGCAAGGTATTTTCAAGAATCCGGTGTAAAGAAGATTATAAGCCCAAGAAAAAGACGGCGGTGGCATTTGCCATAGCGTTGCAACTGGATATGCCGACGATGTTGGATTTGTTATCCAGGGCGGAGATTGCGTTTTCGCCAAGCAATAAATTTGATCTGATCATCACTTACTTTATAACGAATAAGGTTTACGATATTTACGAGATAAATGCAGCACTATTCAAATATGGGCAACCAATCCTTGGTGAGTGATTTAGCGGAGTGGAATTTGTCGCGCGGCAAACGACCACTCCGTTTTCTTTTTTCGATATACTTGCATCATCAAGAGAGAAAAGGAGGATGCAGATATGTATGGAGCAATTTTAGGTGACATGATTGGTGCACCCTATGAGTTTGACAGAGGAAATAAAACAAAAGTTTTTGTAAATAGGAAGGAATTTTGCATATTTACTATGTAGAATAATCTTTAAGGCATATGAAATAAAAGCCTGTTTGAAAACTGAATATTGCAATATGCGTACAGGACGTGAGGATATGTGTAGCCACAATGTAGGTGCGCCATGATATGCTCGCTTTAATCCATTTTCAGGCAAATGTGAAGAAATGGAAAACAAACCTCTGAAGCGAAGGCATTGAGCGATAAAAACCTGACAAAATGCACAGCAGTTGTGCGGGGCGATGAAGCATATCTGTGATAATGATACTTCTGAATTTTTGATTTAAATTCAGTCATATAATGACGGTGTGATTCCGATGTGGGCAGCGTAATGACCTGTCACTTGTATGTAGGTTTATGGATTAAAGTAAAGGAAAAATTGACGGGAAATTTGTAATTTTTAGAATGAAAACAGCGTAAGGGCAGTTATGAACGTAACAGTTTATAGCTGTCTTTTTTTGCGTTTATATGGGAGGGATATTTATGACTGATGAATGGAGCGGATTGGCAGATATGCTTGCAAATTTGATTGAAAAATATGCGTCAGATTTGGATATAGAAAATTTACCTGATATAACAGTAGATAATCATGTGGAAGAAAAAAATAAGGCAACAAAAGACTGGCAAGATGTTTTTTGCTAATAGCAAGTGTATAATGTATAATAAACATGATAAGTGTGTCCAAACCAAATTTGGAAAAACATACTTGCTTATATTTGAGTGAAAGTACAAGGAGATGAGGTGACTATGGATTACAGAGATGAAATGGGAAAATCAAATATTATAATCTATACAACAGAGGATGGTTTGTCTAAGATTGAAACAACTTTTGATGGGGATACTGTGTGGCTGTCTATTGACCAAATGGCAGAACTATTTCAGAGAGATAAATCAACAATTTCAAGGCATATTAAAAATATTTATTCAGAAGAAGAACTTGTGCAGGAAGCAACTGTTGCATATTTTGCAACAGTTCAAAATGAAGGAAACAGGCAGGTAGAACGCAGCATTTGTTATTATAATCTCGATGTAATCATTTCTGTCGGCTACCGTGTGAAATCAAAACGCGGCACACAGTTCAGAATATGGGCAACCGGAATCTTGAAAGAGTATATGCGTAAAGGTTTTGCACTGGATGATGAACGTCTGAAAAACTTAGGCGGCGGTGGATATTTTAAGGAACTGCTTGAACGGATCAGAGACATTCGTGCATCTGAAAAGGTATTTTACAGACAGATTTTGGAAATTTATGCCACAAGCATTGACTATGATCCAAAAGCGGAAATATCCATTCAGTTTTTTCAGAAGGTTCAGAACAAAATTCATTATGCCATTTATGGGCAGACGGCGGCGGAAGTTATTTATACAAGAGCGGATGCGGAAAAGGAATTTATGGGGCTTACCACATTTGCAGGAAATCAGCCGACTTTGCGAGAAGTTGTCATTGCCAAAAACTATCTAAATGAAAAAGAACTTCGTGCAATGGGGCAGCTTGTGTCGGGATATTTGGATTTTGCAGAACGTCAGGCGGAGCGGGAACAGGCTATGACCATGAAAGATTGGGCGAAGCACTTAGACCGGATTTTAACAATGAGCGGCGAACAGTTATTGTCAGGAAACGGGAGTGTGACGCATAAGCAGGCGGTGGAAAAAGCAACTGGGGAATATAAGAAATATAAAGAGCGTACTTTAAGTGATGTGGAACAAGACTATTTAAACTCAATAAAAATATTGGGTAAAAAGTCAGATAAAGAATGAGAATTTACAGATTACGAAAAGAATATGGTTATCAAAATGTAAAAGTGCAACGGGCGTTGCACAAATGGAGAGATGATATGCACAGCGAGAAAATAAAGGTTTACACATATACAAGAGTATCTACAGCCATGCAGACAGACGGTTACTCCTTGGATGCGCAGAAAGCCAGAATGAAAGCGTATGCCGACTATAATGATTATGAAATTGTCGGTACATATGAGGATGCAGGAAAATCTGGAAAGTCCATTGAGGGGCGGATAGAATTTAACCGCATGATGGAGGATATCGAGTCAGGGAAAGACGGCATTTCCTTTGTTCTTGTTTTTAAGTTATCCAGATTTGGCAGAAATGCGGCGGACGTACTTTCTACATTACAGGTTATGCAGGATTTCGGGGTAAATCTGATTTGCGTGGAGGATGGTATTGATTCTTCCAAGGATGCAGGGAAACTGATGATTTCCGTACTGTCAGCAGTTGCAGAGATTGAACGGGAGAATATTCGTGTGCAGACAATGGAAGGGCGTATTCAGAAAGCCCGTGAGGGAAAATGGAACGGTGGATTTGCGCCATATGGTTATCAACTGGTAGAGGGCAAACTTCAGATTAACGAAGAAGAAGCAAAAGCTATCAGCATAATCTTTGAACAGTATGTGAAAACAGACATTGGCGCTAACGGTGTGGCAAAATATCTTGAAAACCACGGCATCCATAAAATACAGCGGCAGAATGGGAAAAATCCTCTTTTTGATGCGCACTTGGTTCGCCTTATTCTGAAAAATCCGGTATATTGCGGGAAAATCGCTTATGGACGCAGAAAGACAGAAAAGGTTCACGGAACACGGAATGAGTATCATCTTGTAGAGCAGGATAATTATATTCTGGTGGACGGACAGCATGATGCGATTATTGAGGAAGATGTTTGGCAGGCGGCACAGGTAAAACTTATTTCACATGCAAAGAAATATGAACATGTAAATAGAGGGAAGGACACCAAAACACACCTTCTTTCCGGTATTGTAAAATGTCCGGTCTGCGGAGCAGGCATGTATGGAAATAAGAGTATCAAGCACAAAAAGGACGGAACGAAATACAAGGTTTTTTATTACTATGGCTGTAAGCATCGAACCATGACGCGTGGACATAAGTGTGATTATAAAAAGCAGATACGGGAGGAACTATTGGACGATGCGGTGGCGGAAGTCATTGTAAAATTAGTTGGCAATCCTAAGTTTGCGGCAATGATGCAGGAAAAGATCAACTGCAAAGTGGATACTGTCACAATAGACGGAGAACTTGCAGATTTTGAAAAGCAGTTGCGGCAATATTATGCAGTCAAGCTAAAACTGGCGGAGGAAATTGATTCCCTTGATCCGGATGACAGACATTATATCAAACGAAAAGCAGACCTTGATGACCGCCTTTATCGAATGTATGATAAGATAGAAAATGTGGAAACACAACTTATTGAAACGAGGGCAAAGAAGCAGGCAATTGAAGCTGAGAAGCTAACGGGAGATAATATCTATAAAGTGTTGATTTATTTTGAAAAACTGTATGCTGTGATGAATGAGATAGAACGGCGGCAGTTTATGGAGGCGTTAATTTCTGAGATACAGATTTATGAGGACAGAAAGCCCAATGGACAGTGGCTGAAGTCTATTAAATTCAGACTTCCGATTATTGAGGAAGATATGAATTTGAGTTTGGAAGATAATAAACACGTGGAGACAGCCGTTCTGCTGACGAGAAAAGCCCAGTAATCAAGGGATTCTGCGGATTTGGGACGAAAATGGACGTGAGTTTCTGTTTCCGCAGAGCGGCTGTGAGGGAACTGATTTATCCAGGGGGATAGGCTTTGAGTGGAGCGAAAGTTATCTTTTGGCGAAAGCCTATTATTTGGCGAAACAATCCGGCATTATATTGGGGTGGAATGTAATGTTGGCACGAGTATTACATTTAGCATTGCTTTGGGACAGAAAGTGTGTTACAGGACCTAAAGAAAGAGTGCCATTGTTAGCACTCTTTTTTTAGGTTTTGGTGTTTTCTATACTTCTGATTTTTGCTGTTTGGCTTATCTGGAATTGTGCGCTCAATCAGTTTCTGTTCCAGGGCAGGATTCAGATAGTTCTTGCGGAAGGTCGGTCTGTGAGAAAGTCCGAGCCGTTCCATAAGCTCTGTAGCTGAGAGTGTTTCATCGCTGAGAGCGGAGAGAATCCGCTCAACCGGCATTTTATCTTGAACGGTTACTTGGTCGCTGTCTTGATCGGTACTGCGACCAACTACCGTAATCTCCGTCAGGCTGTCTCGTATGATCTCAAGCATCAGTTCTACAAATCCTGCGCTGTCTGCCTGCTTGTCGGCGGCACCGAGAGCATCATAGTATTCTTTCTGCCGTGATTGAATAAGTTCTTCGATTGGTAGCCAGAAAAACATTTCTTTCCACTTGCCGAGCAGGAGACTGTGCCACATCCGTCCCATGCGACCGTTACCATCTGCGAAGGGATGGATGAATTCGAACTCATAATGAAAGATGGCACTCTTAATCAGCGGGTGAAGTTCCGACTTCTGATACCATGCAAACAGGTTTTGTATATGCTCTGGCACGAATTCCACCGGAGGAGCCATGTGGATCAGTACCTCACCATCAAAGACGCCTACGCCACCGGAGCGGAACCTTCCGTTCTCCGATACAAGACCGTTCATCATCAGCTTGTGTGCTTTGAGGAGATCATCTACGGATGCAGGGTTTAACCGCAGCATCAGTTCATAGGCTTCGTAGGCATTTTGCACCTCTTTGATCTCATTGGGATTTCCGAGAACGCGCTTACCATCAAGAATTGCCGTCACTTGCTCCAGCGACAGAGAATTATGCTCAATCGCAAGAGATGAGTGAATTGTTCGGATGCGGTTCTCGCGCCGCAGGTGCGGGCTGATAGTTCCTTCTTGCAACACGGTAATCCGACCGACCTGTTCGCTGATCTCCGCAATCAGGGATGTCATTTTATCCGTCATGTGAAATGGCGGTTTATAGTCACTCATTGAAACACCTCCTAGACCAGATAATGAAACCTCAATATCTTGTCTACGATCATAACAGATTTTCAGCAAAAATGCGCTATAAATTTTATTATTTTTCAAAAAAGTTGAGTAAGACAGGCGAAACGGACGGCTTGGCAGCTCCACGGGACTTGCACCCCTCTCATTCTTGTGAGTAGCCGTGTCATACGGGTGTATCATTATACCAATGTGCGGGTCATGGCGGCGGCAGTTTCCACTTTGCCGCCTGCGGTTCACTGATAGTATCGCTCGCCCCTTTCCGGGGGTCTTGGCGTATCAGTCCGCAGGCTCGCCGCACATTGAACGTGTCCGATTGCCCTATGCTGCGCCGTGCGCTTTCTTTGTCAAAGTTCTGGGGCTAGTCAACCCGCAAAGGCACACCATGAAGATGTGCTTTTGCCAGGCACAGCACCCGGCGTTTCACCTTTTCATCCACCGTCAGGGCAGTGACCCATTTCAGCCTGCGGACTGTATTCTCATGGCTCCTGCACCCAAAGGCATATAAAATCTTCTTTTCCTCAATATTTAACTTCATATCCCTTCCTCCATAATTGATAGTTTGTTTTCCTGCCGTTTTGCCTGCAATCCGTTCCTGCCCGGAATCATCCCAGCGTTTTCCGTTCCTTTGGTATGCCGAAAACGGGCAGTAAGAAATTCCGGCAGAAACTGAAGGACATAAAAGTCTGGCTGTACGCTAATCGAGACCAGAAACTAAAGAAACTGATGGGAATGCTCAATCTGAAACTGACGGGGCACTACAGGTATTATGGTGTCAGCTTCAACGGAAGGATGATAAGCAACTTCAAACAGCAGGTAAGAGAAATGCTGAAATATTATCCACTGGTAATGCCGAAGATATATGTCAGCTTATTCTGAAACTGTAAATGTTATTATGAAGAGCCGTGTGCGGGAAAGCCGCACGCACGGATCTGTGAGGGGCTGGTATCGTGAGGTGTCTGTCTGCTCACCGAATCCCTTTATTAAACGTTACACCATTTCAGCGACGCCCGCGCAGCTCATAAGGGCAAAAGCAAGGGCAATAGAGATCGTAAATCACAGTCTGATCTACGCATAATGAACCGGGCGGCGGGGAGCAATCCCCGCTGTCCATTTTTGCGATCGAACTGACATTTTTATAGTGACAAATATGTCACTACGTGGTATGCTAATGTCACTTCGGAGGCGATGATCTCTATTTCGTCCATCCTGAATAAGCATGGGATCGGAACGCTCTATTTTGGTGTAAAGCCTAATGGTGACATCTGCGGTCAGGATGTGTCCGAATCCTCGCTCAGAGATGTGTCACGATCCGTATATGAAAGCATACGGCCACAGATCTATCCTGCCATTGAGGAAGTCGTTCTGGACGGAAAACATTTGATTAAGGTAGAATTCAACGGTAATAATACACCGTATTCCGCCGCTGGAAGGTATTATCTTCGGACCTCCGACGAGGATCGAGAGGTGACGCCAGAAGAACTGAAAAACTTCTTCGTTTCAAACGAATACCGTGAAAAGTGGGAAAAATCTCCCTCTACCGCATCGTCAAAGTGACATTCCCAGCGTCACTTTGGATGTCACTTTGAACGGAACAGAAATGGCTGTTCTTGCTATTCTAAAGCAAAAGCCAGATTCTTCACGCGGCGAAATCGCTGACAAGATATCCAAAACGGTCAGAACGGTACAGAGGGCGTTGGATTCCTTAAGAGACAAAGGATATATCCAGCGTGTCGGCTCCAAGCAGGAGCCGAGATGGGAAGTGCTGAAATAATCAACCTTCCAAAGAAAGGTGTTTATAATTATATGAATTACCAAGGCTATATCATTTATCGTGAGCGGCTTCGGCGAAATTGGAGTCAATCGGGGCTGTGCAAAGGAATTTGTACAGTATCGTATCTGTCCAAGATTGAAACCGGCAAAGCAGATCCGTCAGAAGAGGTTTTGCGTCTCCTCCTGGAGCGGCTTGAGTTAAAAAGCGATCAAAGAATTGAGAAAGAAGCTGCTGAATTAGCAATGCAGGGTTGGGAGCTGCTGTTTGACGGTAGGTTTAATCAGCTACGACATCTGCTACATGAAAAGGACATAGAACGCTATCGAGCTGTTCCTGCGTGGCTGGATCTGACGTTGCTTTCTTCCGAAAAGCCGTTGGATACTGCATTGGAAGCATGCATGGATACACGGCAATTAGCCCTGCAACGGATATTACAAGGGCGGGAAATTGAGGCGGTGCAACTCATGCCTAACGCATATACCTACCTGACGCTGGGCATGGCCGACTATAAAGCCGGAAACTACTCATCCGCAGTGGACGCGCTGCAGACTGCTTATGACTTAGCAAGCAGGGAAGGTGCGGTGCGGATCATGCTGGAGGCGAAGCTCTTCCTCGGCAACGCATATTGCAATCGGCAGGATCTTCCCAACATGGAGCGTCAATATCGGGTGGCGCAGCGGCTGGCTGAGGATTTGCAAGATCAGAGAGCCCTTGGGGCCATTGGCTATAACACAGCATCGGTGTGGATTGAGACAGGACGCTATGAGGATGCCTACACATGGTTCTCCCGGCAGGAACAGCCTTCACTGATGTCACTACACAAGCTGGCGATCTGCTGTGAAAAGACCGGACGGCGGGAGATGGCCCTCAGCACATTGAAACAGGCCGAAGGCATGGATACCGACGAGATGGATCGCTCCCTTGCCATGCAGCTTCTTTCTCTCGTTCGGTATCGCGTGGAGCACCCGGACTATCTCTCACGGGAGGATTATGGCACGCTGCTTTTGGAAAGCTTTACCCGCCTCCGAAGAGAACTGCCCTCTGGCTTTGCAATCTTCCACTTGCCTTGGGTGCTGGAATGGTATAAAGCAACCAGGCAATATAAGAAAGCCTGCGAATTGCTGGAGGAGTTTCCTGAAAAAACATTATAAAGCATAATTTAGCCCGCATATTCAGAGGAACTTTCCCAAATATGCGGGCTATTATTTATCTCACCGAACTGCTACACTATTTGCGGAGGTGATACATATGAAAGAAGCGAAACTATGGACGCGGAACTTCCTCTTAGTGATTCTTGCATCAGCTATTGGCACAGTTGGCGCAATCGCAGGCGGTTTTGCGTTAGCATTCTTGGTGTTTGATGAAACTGGCAGTACATTGGCCTCGGCTCTGATTGTAGCAATCCAGCTCCTTCCACATCTTTTACTCCCGGTTTTGATTGCGCCGTTCATGGACCGGCTGCCCCGCAAATCATTTCTGGTAGCAGGCGATATCGCAAACGCTGTATTGCTGGCCGGAATGGGTCTGTGGCTGCTATTTTTTAATTTTTCCTATTTAGGTTATCTTGCGGTGTCTTTGCTGCTGGCTTGCATTGGCGCGGTGGATGAGTTGGCATTCACCAGCATCTATCCGGAACTGATTCCGGAAGGCGCAGAGCAAAAAGGCTACGCGGTGTCCTCCATGCTCTATCCGGTTTTGAAGGTCATCATGACGCCGTTGGCTGCTGTTCTTCTGGACACGCTCGGCGTCGCATGGATTTTGATCGCTCAAAGTGGTCTCTCTTTTGCAGCAGCCATCACAGAGAGCTTTATCCATCTGGACGAAACAGAACGACAACACCGTACGCCATACTCTCTACAGGCCTGGGCCGGTGATATACGGGAGGCGGTGCAGTACTTAAAGGAGGAGCGTGGTCTTCGCAGTGTCTACGAATATATGGCAGTTACAAACGGTGTTGCCAGTGGTTTTTCACCCATTTTGGTGGCATTCTTTCGCACTTTTCCGGGTTTCACTGCCGCTATGTACTCAGCATTTTCCGTGGTAGAATTCGCCGGACGGACAATTGGCAGTGTGCTGCAATACCGAATCAAGATCCCTGATAAGAAGAAGTACGGCCTCGTGCTTTTTGTCTATCAGGTTTATGAATCTATGGACATGTGCCTGCTTTGGCTGCCCTATCCGCTGATGCTGGTCAACCGTGGGATCTGTGGATTCCTCGGGAGCAACAGCGCAATTCTGCGAAGCGCAGCTGTGCAGCGCTATATTCCCGAAAAACTTCGGTCTCGTATCAATGCTTTTGACGACGTACTGATCACCGCCGGAGCCAGCGTTTTTTCCCTGATGATGGGCTTTCTTGGGGAAATTCTCGACTATCGTTGGTGTGTCACGATCGGCGGTGCCATCGCCATGCTTGCCAGTTGGCTTTTGATCTGGGGCAGGCGTAAGGACGTGCGCAGGGTGTATGAAACGGGCGATGACGAGATGACACAATAATTTATACCGGCTCTTACAGATTCTTACAAATAGATTTGGTGGTTTTCACCTTTTATGCTTTCTATGTATGCACCGCAGGGCTTCCTGCGGTGTATTTTTCTATCTTAGCGTCCTCTGTCATAGTCATAGCTGCGGTGCCGGGACTCCTGCCGCCGCTCGGCATTCCGGCGCTTGGCTTGGCGCATTTGCCCCTTACGGCTAATGCAGCACCAACGCCAGCCCTGTTTACCAGCAAACTGATCTGTGCAGACTGTGGCCATCCGCTTGTAGCCAACCGCGAAACACAGCATAGAAAAAATGGGACGATAAAGAAATACACTTTCTGTTATGTGCTGCTGATCAGTCCACAGCATCCAGAAAGCAGCCCACAGCAAATGGATTAATATGTTACTTTCTATAACCGAAAAAGAAAAAGGAAACTGTCTGCGGCGGGGAGCGGCTGCAAAGAAGTTCAAAGCGACCGCAAGGCAGTCGCTTGATAATATCAAATTAAAGGAGGAACATGCTTATGGCAATGCAGATTCATGGAAATTATGATCATTCCGGCACCGATTACGCAGAGTGGGTAAAGGAAAAACAGGCCGACCAGAGGGCGGAAAAGGTAAAGGAAGCAGAGAAAGCTGCGGAGGAAAAAAACGCTGGTAAGTTGTCCGAACCACGGGATGAATACATCAGCAGCGAAAAATCGGGGCAGAAGCCTACGGGACTGTATCGGCTGGGCCAGGATGAGAAGGGCAATCGGAAAATCTTTTTTGATGACCCGAAAGCCGGTCATGCAAATGAACAGGATGATCGTTCTGAGAAAAGTGAAGACAGCAAAGCACCGAAGGTAGGCGGAGACAGCCAGGGAAAGCCGGCGGAGAAATGTGTCACAAGTACGGATAAGGTTGAAAGGGAGATCAAGAAGCTGAAAGAGAAAAAGCAGCAGCTGGAACAGCAAATCCAGTCGGCTTCCGGGGATGAAAAGAAAATCCGGGAGCTGGAGAAAAAGCTGGCCCAGGTAGAAAACGAGTTAAGCCAGAAAGACAATGATACATACAGGCGGCAGAATGCTTCTGTATCAGAATAAAAAGGATTCAGATTTTTAGTGTAGAATCAATACCGGGAGATGTTGATAAATGCGCAATGTCTTCCGGTATTTTGGGAATAGCAGCATCATTTGAGTTTCTTAAAAAGGATATTCAAAGGAGAGACAATGATGCATACGAAAACCGGAGAAGCATTGAAACTGGAATCCGGCACGAACCTTTCTGTTTCGATATAGGGATCAATGCATTAGGTGGCAGCCTTGGAAAGGAAATAAAATGAATAAGAAAAAATGGATTCGTATTGTGTCGATTTATTCGATTACATATACAGCAATTACATTATTGAACAGCGTCTTGTATCTTTGCAACGGCATTTATGAAGACCCAGGCGGCAACTGGCATGAATTAGACAGGGCTATCATTCTCCTGATCGGGATAGCAGCATTTGAGCTATGTACGAATCTGCCTGTTAAGCTTTTGGCTCTCAGATATTTGATTGCATATATTCCCTCTCAGCTGTTGGCGTTCGCCTATGTCTGGTTCAGCGGACTGCGGGAACCCTTGGCGAAAACAGCGTACAGGGATATATGGATTAACTTTACGAGCCTTTTTGTGCTGTTATGTATCATCAATACTGTCATTTATGTTTTTAAGAAAAAGAGAGGGCAGAAGGAGAAGGGCAATGAGTAAATATAACACATTATGGGAATATGTGAGAAAAGCGGAAAAATAAACAGAAAAATAATACACTTAAAGTGTCTCATACGGTATTTCTTTTAAAAAGCTGTAAAGTGGTGTAAAATTAAATAATGGCACGGAATGTTGTCTGAGGAACGGGACGGAGAGTGACAGTCAGCTTGGACTTAAAGTAGTGGCTGAAAACGAAAGAGTAGTTTCTATGTATGAACGGGCTGGATTTGAATGCAATGGCTGTTATGCATGTGAAATGGATTGCAAAAGAGGATTACTGAACAAAATCAAGCCATATGGTTTTACTGAAGGAATTATCGGTGATTATGATGAGTTTGATGATGTGGAAATGCTGATAGAATTTATAAAGACAGGAAAGCGCTCAAATTAAAATAACATATAGACAGTCGGAAGGACAATCTATGGCAAAAGATTTATATCAGAATACCAATAAAGATGAGAAGCCGGATTCCAACAAAACAAAACGGCAATACAAAAAAAGAACAAACCGTATCATCGGTATAGCTGCGCTTGTCTTGCTGTTTGCGGCCTGTGGGGCACCATCAGAAAAAGCGGAAGAAATGCAAAGCGCTGAAACAAAGGAAGAACCGGAAGAGTGGCAGGAAGAGCATGACAGATGTGAGATGCAGGCGCTTGGTGGATATCTGTATGAATATAGTCCCGTAAGTCCTTACGCCAGTGCAGAAATTACGATAAAGGATTATGAAGGGGAAAAGCTGGAAACCGAGTGGAATGCGCCGTCGGCTTTTCAGTTTGCGGGAGAGGCAGATGTGACATGGCGCTTTTACAATTCTTCTGCGGAAATGGAGACAGCACTGGACGAGCTGGCCATGCAGGAAACCACTGGGAATTCACTTCATTTTCTATATTATACCTTTCCCATGACGGAGAACGACTACGCCCTCGATCTATACCATACTCTGCAAAGAAAATTCGACACGAAAGAACATCCTTTGACAGCATGGAGCGCAGACAACGGAAAGCTGTTTTACTATATACAGGAAACGCTGGAAGAGAAGGACGGCTATGAGTTCTCCTATCTGCACAGCCGCAAGTCGAAGGTCAATCTTTATATAAAGGATCGGATGGCATACGGACTTACCCTGTTGAACATGCCGCCGGAAGGGGACGATGAAACGCTGGAATATGTGTTTGCTGATGTCTTTCAGCGCTACGGCGTTCTGGGGAGCGGCTGGGGGCTGGATGAGGAAACCCTGTACTGGATTGACCATGATGAGCGGCTGACCGAGCTGGAAAATCCGAAGCGCAGCTTTCTGGAAGTCCGCGGAATTGATGAGAACTGGGAATATGCCGGAGACGAAGGGATTATGCGGTATTTTGGTCTGCTTGCGGAGGCGGATTACGAGCTGCCGCTTACGGAGAACGGCAGGATGCTTTCCCTGCACTTCTCACTTGCGAAAGATGATGGGGAAGAAGAAATTTTCTATAGCGATTACATATATGATCTCAGGAAGGATCTTATAATTTCCGCTGCCAGTTCTCTGACGGAAAGCGAAAATGAGACTCTCACGGAGGAAGAAACATTTGCCGGGGAAGAGGATACGGAACTTCGCTACTATCTCTTGAATGGCTTTTGTATGGAAGAGCCCTACGATATGACAGTGACGGATATGGAGAGCGGCGAAACGCTGCAGGAATGCAGGATATCCCTGAGCATTGAGCTGCCGGATACGATTACTTATCCGGACTTGAACGGTGACGGTTATACAGATATGCGGATTGGTGCGCCGGTTCATATGAACGGCCAAAAAGCGATGGAGGAAGAGTATACCCCGCCCACTTATCTGCTCTGGGATCCGCAGACGCAGCAGTTTGAGCGCAGGACGGAAAAAGAGGTGGAAAACAGCAGGCTTGCGGTAGCAAACGGTCTGACGGAGGAAGAACAGGAGGAAAAGACCAGGCGGGAAAGAAGGGACGCTTTTGCGGTAGTTCATGAGCTGCCGGAGTGGGCTGAACCAGAAGACTATATCAAACTCACAGGCGACAGGATGCTGGAATATACAGTGCAGGAAGGCGACTGCCTCTGGCGTATCAGTGAGCGCTTTTGCGGCACGGGATACGAGTGGACAAAAATTGTGAGGAGCGGGGATGCGCCGAAGGATCCGAATGATCTTCCGGCAGGCGAGACGGTATTTATGCCGGAGATTTTTTATATCCGCAAAGATCCCTATTCCAGAGGCGGTCTGTGCTCCGAAGGGAGTTTCCAAATAGAACAGCCGGCTGGGTTTGTCCATTATTTTCTGGACGGAGATGTGACTTATGCGTCCTGGAAGGAGGAGAATCAGATTCACAGTCTGCCGGTATCAAATCCTGTGGGAGAAAATCCGTTCCATGAAGCGGAGGCTTGGGAAGCGTTTCAGGCGGAAGCAATACGGTGCAGCGAAGAACTTTGCCCGGGAAAAGTATCGAACCTTACTTTTGAAAAAAGCCATATGGAGGATGGCTGCGACCTGTATGGATACTACTTTGAATATGATACGGGGGAAGAAATTCTGGAGTATGTAGATTTCTTTAAATTTGGCAAAGACAATATGGCGGAAGTGATCGGCGTGCGCGAACAGGAGCCGAACACTGTGCTGGTGAATACCGTCCGCTATATGGCGGCCAGCTTCATTGATTACGGCGGTAAGCCGGGCATGAGCTGGGGCGATGACGCGGCCCCCAACGTAGGCGCGGATATATGGGAGTATCCTTACCTTCATAATCTGTTTGAGGCGGCGAGGGAGCAGTTTGGTACAGGCAATTAAAAAAGAATGGCAAGAGGAGAGAGTGTGCTTATTGACCGGAATCAATGCGTTCCGGAAAGGTGGGGGGGAGTGGGGCGCTCGGTCGATAAAGCTGAGGAACAGACAGGGACGGAGACTGGTGAGGATGGTCTACAAAACGATAGTTTATATCAGGATTCCGTGATATAATTTGTTATAGATATTTTTGCTGTAAAATGATGGTGATAAATTTCTATAATAAGGTGGAAACCTGCCTGCACTTCCTTAGAGTATACAGTTGATGATGTTTCAAATATCATGGTTTTGTTATGCCAAAAGAACAGCGGTCTGTTGCCGCAGGGAATACTTTGATCGATAATTTAGTACGAGGATACGAAGGCTTTCTTACAGGAACATAAAGGAAGGTGAGATAAAACATAAATTCTTTTCAGCGTAGAATCAGGGAGGTGGAAAGTCGATGAGATGTATATTGATGAATAAAGACATGCCTGTAGTAGAGCTGGAGTTGGACGATGATACCGCGACAATATTAAAAGTGATGAAATCCTTCGAATTGGATTTCCTGCCTGTCGGAATAGATGTGAAAAACGGTATTCCGAACAAAAAAGAATTAAACGAATGGTGGCTTGGAAGAAGTATTCCTGCAAGCCGATTGGGACTTAGAACTGCATTGGAGCAATTGGGGGTTCAGTATCCGGAGCAGTTATTGCTAAAATGTTATGGGCTGAGTCTGTCTGATCAGTACTGGATGAAATCTGTAAATAGTGAAGTGGAATGGAAGCATATCAATTTCTTTGAAAATGATTTCTCGGATGATGTAGGTAATATTCTGTTTGGTGAGCCGGCAGCACAGAGAATTGATTTGATGTCTCCATGTAATACTTCAGATGGATGGCTGAAAAAAAAGTGGAAAATTATAGGTTCGAAAAGATGTTTAGTGAAGTCCGGAAGTAATCCTTATATGCAGGAGCCAATTAATGAAGCATTTGGAACGAGGCTCCATCGAAGGCTTGGTTGTAAAAATTATGTGCCTTACGAAGTGATTTGGGAAAATGGCGTTCCCTATTGTGTATGCGAAAATTTTATCAATGTTGATACGGAATTGGTAAGTGCAGTAAGTATCAATCGCAGCATGAAAAAGAGCAGTCAGTTTTCTTCTTACGAACATTTTTTGAAGGCCTGTGACCGGCTTGGCATTCCGGGGATGAAAAAATTTATTGATTATATGCTGGTATTTGATTATTTATTGGCGAACACGGACCGGCACTTTGGGAATTTTGGAGCAATACGAAATGTAAAAACCCTGGAATGGACAGGGCCGGCTCCGGTATTTGACAGCGGAACAAGTCTCTGGCATGATAGACTTACAAGAGTGATCAATCCGTTAGAGGAAATAGAAACAAAGCCGTTTTATACGAATGTTTCAAGACAAATGAAATTGGTTTCGGATTTTAGCTGGATTCCGTTTGAAGAATTAAAATATTTAAAAGATGATATAAGGGAAATTTTTGTGCCGACAAAATTTATTGATGAGGAACGTATAGAGGTGTTGCTGAATGCTGTAACCGGCAGAGTGGAAGAATTGCAGGATATGGCGATGAGACAGAAAAAGCAATATACTTTAGGGGGTTTGTAACAGTGAGCATAATCCGAATGTAAGAACAGGTACTCGGGGGATGTTAAAGCAGCGGCAGCAGACCGTAAATCCTTCGGGCTGCTGCCGCAATATCTTTCTTAAAGGGAATATCCCGCCTTGCGAAAACGTTGTATCACATAAGCCAGACTTTCCAGATATTCCGCATCGCTTTCCAGATGTTCGATGATTACCGGCATGTCCGGATCCAGATGCTCGATCAGCTGCGCGTATTTCTCCAGATGTAAGTCGCCTTTCTCGCAGGCTGTCTCCTGCAGCTGCAAGGTAAATGCCTGTGAAAGATGGACATTTTTCAGATGGCAGCTTTTAATGTGGGTCCCCAGTTTGGTAAAGCATTCTTCCATGAATTCCTCGTGGAAGAAATACCTTTGGGCGGATGTGATCCAGTTGAATACGTCCATGTGAACGGCAAAGCGCAGCTGCTCTTTGCAGCGAAGCAGGGCGGCTTTTCTTGTTGCCGGATCAGGCGAGATCGGGTTGCACCATGCGCCTACTTCTGCGATCAGAAGATCATGTTCCTGTGCCGCTTTGGCATATCTGTCCAGAAGAGACGGCTCACCGGTGTAATCTACCGGGAAATTCACGGCACGACATCCCAGTGCCGACAATCTTTCAGCCCATTCTTCCGGGGTCTGATGTGTGAGGGAACTTGATAATCCTAATCGCATAGTTGATCTCCTTCTTGTATATTCCTAATATCAGGGAAAAGCGCCGGCGAGCAGTGCCTTTCGGTTGACGACAGCCGATGGGGATATTATATTTCATGGCATATTCTTTGGCAAGTGCCGTGTTAATATCCATGCAGGCAAATGAAATAGAGCATGGTTCAGAACACGGTAGTTTATATGATGGATCTGTGGTATAATTCGTTGTATAAAGTTTATAATTTTCCTGATGGAACGGAAAAGGAGACGACGCCATGACCTCCAATTTTGACTTCTTAAAAAATGATTTCCCCGTTCTTGCAAATTTCGGTTATTTGGCAGAACAATATTGCTATTCTGACGCCAACTCCTGTTTGATAAAGTTAGGGATGATTGGCGAAACCATCGTCAACTTGATCTTTACATATGATAAGATTCCATTGCCCAATAACAATACAGCCGTTGCCAGAATTGATGTTCTTCTTCGCGATGGTTTTATCGACAGAGGGTTATGTGATATTCTTCATGCCCTCCGCAAGATCAGAAATAAAGCTGCACATGAAAATTATGCTTCTGTTAATGAAGGAAAAGTATTATTGCAGATGGCATACAGCCTGTGTGAATGGTTTATGCAGACTTATGGTGACGGGAATTACCTGCATCATGATTTTGTTATGCCAAAAGAACAGAGGTCTGTTGCGGCGGTCAATAAGACGGAGGAAGAACGGCGGGAGGAAGCCCTGGTAAGACAGGCGGAAGATGCTGCACAGGCAGCGCCTTTGGTGCCGGCAGAAGAAAGAAAGAAAAAGGCAATCCAGGTGGCGGGCAATCGGCAGAAATCAGAAGCGGAGACCAGGTATTTAGTTGACGAGCAGCTTCGGAAAGTGGGATGGGAAGCAGATACGGAAAATCTGCGCTATGCCAAGGGCACCCGCCCGGCGAGAGGGCACTGTATGGCGATCGCAGAGTGGCCTACGGATTCCGAGGCCGGCAACAAGGGATTTGCTGACTATGCCCTGTTTATCGATCTGCAAATGGTTGGTATCATCGAAGCGAAGGCGATTCACAAGGATATTCCTTCGGTCATTGATTATCAGGGCAAAGATTATCCTAAAAATATCCGTTCCGGAGATGCAAAATACATTATCGGTACCTGGGGAGAATATAAGGTTCCGTTTACATTCGCTACGAACGGAAGACCCTATCTGGAGCAGTTACAGACGAAGTCCGGCATATGGTTTTTAGATTTGCGTAAGCCGTTCAATGCACCGAAAGCATTGCACGGCTGGATCAGTCCCACAGGCATTCAGGAGCTTTTGGAAAAGGACATACAGGCAGGCAATCAAAATTTAAAATCCCTGCCCTTTGATTTATTGCGCGATCAGGATGGCCTGAATCTGCGGGAGTATCAGTTAAGGGCAATTCAAGCTGCAGAAAACGCGGTGATTGAGGGCAGACAGAAGATTCTGCTGGCGATGGCTACCGGCACGGGTAAAACCAGAACCGTATTGGGCATGATTTATCGTTTCCTGAAAACAGGACGATTCCGGCGGGTTCTGTTTTTGGTAGACCGTACTGCGCTTGGTGAGCAGGCAACGGATGTTTTTAAAGAAGTAAAACTGGAAGATTTGATGACGCTTGATGATATATACAGTATCAAAGGGCTGGAAGATAAAAGTATCGAAAAAGAGACCCGGATTCAGGTGGCTACGGTGCAGGGAATGGTAAAGAGGGTTCTTTATCATGACGGAGAATCCATGCCTGCCGTTACCGATTATGATCTGATCATTGTAGATGAGGCGCATAGAGGATATATTCTCGACCGGGATATGGGTACGGAAGAATTGCTGTACCGGGATCAGGCTGAGTATCAGAGCAAATATCGGGCAGTCATTGATTATTTCGATGCGGTTAAGATCGGTTTGACGGCTACGCCTGCCTTACAGACAACCAAAATTTTCGGAGAACCGGTATTTAAATATACTTATCGTGAGGCCGTGATTGAGGGATATTTGGTGGATCACGATGCACCGCATGAGTTGACCACCAAACTGAGCAGTGAAGGGATTCATTATAAGAGCGGCGACTCTATCATGATCTATGATCCGGTGACAGGGGAACTTACAAACAGTGAACTGTTGGATGATGAACTCGACTTTGACCTGGAGAATTTCAACAGGCAGGTCATTACGGAAAATTTTAATCGTGCAGTGCTAACTGAAATTGCCCGTGATATTGACCCGGAAACACCGGCAGAACAAGGGAAAACCCTGATTTACGCAGTCAATGATGACCATGCGGACTTGATTGTCAAGATTTTAAAGGAGATTTATTCGGAAACCGGGGTTGATAATGATGCAATTATGAAGATAACCGGAAAAGCGGGTGGAGGAGATAAAAAGAAAATCCTGGAGGCTGTCAAGCGTTTTAAAAATGAGCGCTATCCAAGTATTGTCGTTACCGTGGATCTTTTGACCACCGGTATTGATGTGCCGGAGATCACTACCCTTGTATTCCTGCGCCGCATTAAATCGCGGATTTTGTTTGAACAGATGTTGGGGCGGGCTACACGCCTTTGTCCTAAGATCAAAAAGACTCATTTTGAGATTTATGATCCGGTTGGTGTGTATGACGCGCTGGAAAGTGTCAGCACTATGAAACCGGTAGTAGTCAATCCGTCTACAACCTTTGATCAGCTTTTGGACGGGCTGGAAGTATTAGAAGACGAAAGGCAGCTGCAAAGTCAGATAGATCAGATTGTCGCAAAACTTCAACGGAAGAAGCGAAATATGGATAAGGAGTCTGTGGAACATTTTAAGGATATGACAGGTGGACTTGATCCGACACAACTGATTGTGGAGATTGAGAATCAGTCGCCTTGTGATGCCAAAAGTCGCCTGCTTACCTATCGGGATCTGTTCCGGATGGTTCAACAATCCAGAAATACTCTCGGAAGACCTGTTGTTGTTTCGGATGCGGAGGACGAGCTGCTTTCTCATGAGAGGGGCTATGGAAAAGGCAGTCGCCCGGAAGATTATCTTGATGCGTTTGCTGAGTTTGTCCGGAGAAACCGGAATGAGATTGCCGCACTCAATATAATTTGCACCTGCCCGAGAGAACTGACCAGAGAGAGTTTGAAAGGGCTCAGGCTTACGCTGGACAGAGAAGGCTTTACGGTGCAACAGTTGAATACCGCGTTGTCTGAGTTGACTAATGAAGAAATGGCCGCAGATATTATCAGCCTGATTCGCCGCTATGCTATAGGTTCGGCGCTGGTCAGTCATGAGGCGAGAATCCGCAGAGCGGTGGATAAATTAAAAAAAGCGCACAGCTTTTCCAAACAGGAATTGAGTTGGATCGGGCGTATGGAAAAATATCTGCTGGAAGAATCGGTGCTGAACGTGCGGGTATTTGATGAGGACAGCCGTTTTAAGGCGCAGGGCGGTTTTACGAAGATTAATAAAGTATTTCTAAATCAATTGGAAAGCATTGTGTTGGAACTTAATGAGTATCTGTACGATGATGGAGGAAAAACGGCTTAATGACTACGCAGGAAATTGTGTCCAAGCTCTGGAATCTCTGTAATGTTTTGCGGGATGACGGAATTACCTATCACCAGTATGTGACGGAATTGACTTACATTTTGTTTTTGAAAATGGCAAAAGAAACAGAAGCGGAAAGCAAGTTTGCCGCAGGGATTACCTTGATGGAGGGGGATCATCTGACACCCGAACAGGAAGCGTTAAACAACGAGAAAAAGATGATTCAGGCCTATAACTGGAATGTGTTGATCAGTAAATCCGGACTGGAGCTTTACAGATATTATAAAGACTTGCTGCGCTTGTTCGGTACACATTGTATTGGCAGAGTACGTGAGATTTATCAAGGCTCCATGACGAACATTGAAGAGCCGAAAAATCTGGAAAAAATAATCACGACAATTAATGAACTGGATTGGTTTTCCGCCCGGGAAGAAGGGCTTGGAAACTTGTATGAAGGTTTGTTGGAAAAGAATGCAAATGAAAAGAAATCCGGTGCCGGACAATATTTTACCCCGCGGGTATTGATTGATGTGATGACAAGACTGATGAAACCCCAGCCTGGTGAACGCTGCAATGATCCGGCCTGTGGTACATTTGGCTTTATGATTGCCGCAAGTCAATATGTGAGAAAACATACGGATGATTTATTTGATTTGGATGCAGATACTGCCAGATTTGAGCGGGAAGAAGCTTTCACGGGTTGTGAACTGGTACACGATACCCACCGTCTGGCGCTGATGAATGCGATGCTTCATAATATTGACGGCCAGATTATCCTGGGGGATACCCTTTCCAATATTGGGAAGAATATGAATAACTATCATTTGGTTTTGACGAATCCGCCCTTTGGAACCAAGAAAGGCGGTGAACGTGCTACCCGTGACGACTTTATTCATACTACCAGCAATAAACAGCTGAATTTCCTGCAGCACATCTACCGCAGTCTGATAACGGACGGTACCGGACGCGCTGCAGTGGTATTACCTGACAATGTGTTGTTTGCGGATGGGGACGGCGAGAAGATTCGGTGTGATTTGATGGACAAATGTAATTTACATACTGTGTTGCGTCTTCCTACCGGCATTTTCTATGCACAGGGAGTCAAGACGAATGTGTTTTTCTTTAGCCGCGGGAAGACAGATAAAGGAAATACCAAAGAGGTCTGGTTCTATGATCTTCGCACGAACATGCCCGGTTTTGGCAAGACGACGCCGTTAAAAACAGAGCACTTTGCGAATTTTGAGAGGGCATACGAGGCCGGAGACCGCCACGCTGTGCAGGATGAACGATGGAGTGTATTTACCAGAGAGCAGATTGCTGAAAAAGGCAATAGTCTTGACCTGGGGCTGATTCGTGACGATTCGGTGCTGAATTATAATGATCTGCCGGACCCGGCGGATAGTGCAGAAGAAGCCGTCGCTAATCTGGAAGAAGCGGTTGACCTGCTTATGAGCGTGGTGAAAGAACTGCGGGCGCTGGAGGTACAGGACTGATGGCAAAAGGAAAGAAAAAGGAAGTTCTGACGTTGGAAGAACACCTGCAGGCGGCGCTGCTGCCGGAGAGTGAGCAGCCGTATCAGGTGCCGGGGAATTGGTGTTGGACAAGAATGCAAAATATTGCGCGATGGGGTTCCGGTGGAACTCCATCAAGAAAAATACCTGAATATTATGAAGGAACTATTCCTTGGCTAAAAACAGGTGAATTAAATGATGACTATATTTTTGAAACAGAAGAACACATAACGAAGGATGCAATTATTAATTCTAGTGCAAAGTTGTTTCCGGTTAATACAGTTGCTATAGCTATGTATGGGGCTACAATTGGCAAAGTTTGCATATTGGGAGTTAAAGCAGCTACAAATCAGGCATGTGCTTGTGGTGTTGCGTATCCAGAAATTAATTTTAAATACTTGTTTTATTATGCACGATCTCAAAAAAATGCATTTATAAATCAAGGAAAGGGTGGAGCGCAACCAAATATATCACAAGAAATAATAAAATCTCATCCATTTCCTCTTTCACCACTTCCGGAGCAAAGTCGCATAGTTGATCGAATTGAAGGCTTATTTGCCAAGTTGGACGAAGCCAGGCAAAAGGTGCAGGATGTGTTGGACGGTTTTGAACCCCGTAGAGCTGCTATACTTCACAAAGCCTTTAACGGTGAGTTAACTGCTCAGTGGAGAAAGGAGCATGGGGTAGGGATGGAAGAAGGATGGGAAAGAAAGCGATTTGATGAGGTGGCTATTATCAGAAGTAATTTAGTAGCGCCTGCTGGCTTTCCGAATCTTCCACATATAGCGCCCGATAATATTGAGAAAAAAACAGGTGTTTTGTTGGAATATCATACTATTGCTGAAGATGGTGTAACAAGTGGAAAGCATCATTTTTATCCGGGGCAGATTCTTTATTCTAAAATTCGACCATATTTGTCCAAAGTAGTGGCTGTAGATTTTGAAGGGCTGTGCAGTGCAGATATGTATCCTATTGAAGCAAAAGGAGATGCGAAGTGCCTGTGGTATTATATGTTATCGGAAGAGTTTCTGGAACAAGCGTCATCTGCGGGGTCTCGTTCTGTATTGCCTAAAATTAATCAGAGAGAGTTATCAGCGTTAATGGTTAAATTGCCTGAATTGAGCGATGAACAGAATGAAATCACGAATATTCTTGATAACCTATTTGCTAAAGAACAGCAAGCAAAAGAAATTGCGGAAGCAACCTTGGAGCAGATTGACCTGATCAAAAAATCTATCCTTGCCCGTGCTTTTCGCGGAGAGCTGGGCACGAATGATCCGGCCGAGGAAAGCTCCCTGGAACTCATAAAGCAGACTCTTTTGGAAACAATAGCTAATGATAACATTCTGGAAGTGAGAACGCTAGATAGAATCGAGGTGAAATTTGTGCCTAAAACAATTTTGGATGCATTGGCTGGTGGCAGGCGTCTGACGCCAGAGGACTTAAAATCCGAAATAGATTTGCATATTGATGATTTTTATGAGCAATTGAAAGAGTTGATTGATAAAGGTCAGGTTATAGAAATCAGAATAGATGGAGAATCCTACTTGGAGGAAGTAGATGCGGATAGACAAACTGAAAATTAACAATTTTAAAAACTTAAAGAATTTCCAGATTGATATTGATGAAACACAGCTCACTTCTGTATTTATTGGTCGTAATGGGGCAGGCAAGTCCAATCTTTTGGAAGCAATTGTAATTATTTTCAGGGATTTGGACTTGGGTGTGTCTACTAAAGACTTTTCTTATGAAATTTTTTATAAATGTTCTGGTTATGAGGTACACATAAAAAATGATGTAGTGGAAGGAGAGCAAGAGTTTTCTATAAATGGAGAAACGCTCACTCGGACTGCCTTTTATAAAAAACGGAAAAACTTTTTGCCGGAACATCTTTTTGCTTATTATTCCGGACCAAGTAACCGATTAGAGAAACATTTTTCAAAGCATCAAAAGCGATTTTATAAAGCATTGTTGAATGGTGATAAGGAAACTCTCCGTCCACTGTTTTATGCGCGCTTAGTTCATAGTAATTTTGTTTTATTAGCTTTTTTTTCATTTTATGAAGAGTCAAATCAAAAATTTTTAAGAGACTATTTTGACATTGATTCAATCGAATCTGTCCTTTTTGTTTTAAAAAGAGCAGAGTGGGCTAAGGGAAAAGGGCATGCTAAGTCAGATTTTTGGGATGCTCGTGGAGTTGTTCGTGATTTTCTTGATAGTTTATATGAACATGCACTGGCGCCTATTAAAGAAATAGGGTCTTTTGAGGAAGGTATAAAAAGTGTAAAGAAGGAGGTAATGTATCTTTATTTGAAAGATCAGGAAGAGTTACAGGCTTTTGCCGGGCAATATGGCAATAATGTTGACTTCTTTAAGCAGCTTGAGAGCACCTATATCTCGGATCTGATTGAAGAAGTTCGTATTAAAATCAGAAAAACGGATGGAACGGTTATCACATTTAACGAACTTAGTGAAGGCGAGCAACAGCTTCTGATGGTGTTGGGATTGCTGAAGTTTACAAGGTCTAAAGAATCGTTATTTTTATTAGATGAACCTGATACACATTTGAATCCAGCATGGAAGTTCGATTATTTGAACCTAATTAAAACGGTGGTTGGGCAAAGCGACAGCAGTCAGGTTATTATTTCTACGCATGATCCGATTGTGATTGGCGGCCTTAATAAAGAAGCTGTAGCTGTTTTTGATCGTATTGCCACTGGCACTACCGTTAGAATGCCAGAAGTCAATCCTAAGGGTATGGGTGTAGCAGGATTGCTTACGAGTGATTTGTTTGGTCTTCCCACGACACTTGATCCTGAAACACAGGATGAACTAGATAGAAAACGTCAGTTACAATTTAAAGAAAATCGTACTTATGAAGAAAATGTCGAACTTTCTCATCTTACACAAGAATTAGAAAAGCTGGGTTTTACCAGAACAACGCGGGATCCAATGTATGATAAATATATTGAACGGCTGTTTTCTCGACCGGAATTTCAGGAGAAACCAATTACAGATAAAGAGAGAAAAGAAATGTTGGAATTGACAGATGATATTTTAGCAGAAATTTTGGAGGAGGAAAACAAATGATATTTATCGATTTATTTGGAAATCCACCACCACCAGAGTTGATTGAAGAAGGTGCGGAACTAACAAAACAGTTAGTGGGACTTTCCCCAGATAAAAGGAACGATTTCATTGACAAGCATGATGACTACTGGGGAAAACTAAAAGAATATTATGCAGAGTTATCACATGAGAAATGTTGGTATACAGAAGCGAAAGATAGTGCTTCGATCTATCATATGGATCATTTTCGCCCCAAAAAGCAACCAAAAGAGTTAAAAAAGAATTGTGAAATTAAAACAGAAACCAGTGTAGAGGCATATTGGTGGTTGGCATTTGATTGGATGAACTATCGCTTAGCTGCATCAATCCCTAATACAAGTAAAGGATCATATTTTCCTCTGAAGGATGGGACATGTGCAGTAAAACAAGGAGAGGATTTAAACCAGGAATGGTGTGGATTACTCGATCCTACTGATGAATATGATGTTTCGCTAATTGCATTTGGTATAGATGGAAAAGTATATCCGGCCTGTACAGATGCTGATTGCTGGGATGCCATACGAGTACATTTATCCATTAGAGTTTTTAACTTGGATTATATATCATTAGTAGATGCGCGCAAAGAAATTCAACAAGTTTGTAAAGCAAAGATTGAACTGATAAAAAATGCCCAAAAAGAATATGCTGAAACACATTCTTTAGTTTACAGAGATATGTTGAAAAAATATATAAAAGAATTAAAGGATATGACCAAACCAACTGCTGAATTTTCTGCTGTAGCCCGTAATTATATAAGAAATGATGTGGAAGAGTTTATTCGTAATATTGCTTGTTAGGTGTGTTTTAAGACTTTCTGATGTTGGGATGATAATTAATGGGAAGTACCCAATTTTTAGAAATTGCATTTACAGGCATGTCTTATAGTAAACAATATGACCAATTTCCATTTTTGGCTTTTGGTAAGCCATATTATGGAATCTTGTGTGTGGTTGATAGAGAAATTTCCGATGTTGTTAGCTATAAGAAGATAGAATAGCAGGCATTTATTGAAAGAAAAGTATACAATGCAGATCTGAGGAGAAAACGAGAATGCTGACGGACGAAATTAAGGCAGGAGAATTTGCTAATATCGAGTTTAAACGTGAAGTGCCTCAAAAGAGCGAAAAATACATAAAAAGCGTCATAGCATTTGCAAACACTGCAGGCGGGAAGATTGTCATTGGCATCGATGATGAAACACATGAGATTGTAGGTGTCGAGAAAGATGGAGTTTTTAAAATTATAGACAATATTACAAATACTATCTCCGATATGTGCTGTCCGCAGATTTTTCCGAATATTGGAGTAAACACCATTGATGGAAAAAGCGTAATTGTCATTAATATATATCCGGGGGCGAACCGGCCATATTATATCAAGTCACTTGGAAAAGAGACAGGCACTTACATCAGAGTATCGGGAACGTCCAGACCCGCTGATGAAGCGGCCAAATCGAATAGTGAAAAAGAGAAGATAAAAGATGTTACAATACAGAATTTGATCAACTGGGGTGTCGTTAAAAACATGGATGGGACATTGCTGCCAACGAATGCGTTTGTTCTGTTGACTGATAATGTATTTTCTTTTGCTAAAATTCAGTGTGCTTTGTTTAAAGGAACGGAGAGGGTTGTCTTTATTGATAAAAGAGATTTCGAGGGACCGCTTTATGAGCAGATTGAAGAAGCCTATGATTTTGTATTGAAACATATTAATCTGGGAGCTGAAATAAAGGACCTTGTCAGAAATGAAGCCTATGAATTGCCGACGGAAGCAATCAGAGAGGCGATTGTGAATGCTGTGACACACAGGAATTTTTTAGACAGAGCGTGTGTTCAGGTTGCAGTATATGATGACAGAGTAGAGGTAACATCTCCGGGGATGCTTTACGGAGGTCTGACGATAGAACAGATTAAGGAAGGTGGTTCTAAGATTCGCAATCGATGTATTGCAGAAGTGTTCAGCAGGATGAGGATCATCGAAAGCTGGGGAACCGGAATTAAAAGAATGTTTAGTTCCTGCAGGGAATATGGAGTCCGGGATCCGGAATTACTGGAGATTGGGGACAGTTTCAGGGTAAATCTATACAGACCATCTTACAGTGGTAATGAGGCTCAAAGTTCGCCAAAAAGTTCGCCAAAAAGTTCGCCAAAAAGTTCGCCAAACGGTTTGAATGCAACGCAGCAAAAAATAATGCAGATGATCCGGAAGAATTCGAGAATAACACAAGCGGAGATGGCGGAAATAATAAAAATTTCAAGGAGAGCAGTTCAAAAAAATATAAAGGAGCTGGCGGATCAAGGTATTATAGTCCATGAGGGTTCAACCAGAAACGGATATTGGAAGATAAAAGAATGATATGGGAAAAGAAGCGAAATGACCGAAACAGAGCCTTAACACTTTGCCTGTAATATGGTAAAGTACTAGAGAGCAATCGTATCTATCGGAAAATAAGTGATTAAAGAGAGGAAACAGCAATGGAACACAAGATCCCATACAAAATTTATCTTGAAGAACAGGAAATGCCGAGACAGTGGTATAACGTCCGCGCAGATATGAAGAAGAAACCGGCGCCGATCTTAAATCCGGAAACACTGCAGCCGATCACGGTGGAGGAGCTTTCGGGCATCTTCTGTAAGGAGCTGGCGAAGCAGGAACTGGATGATGAGACGGCTTATTTCGATATTCCCACAGAGATTCGTGATTTCTATAAGATGTACCGCCCGTCGCCGCTTGTGCGGGCATACTGTCTGGAAGAAAGGCTTGGCACACCGGCTCATATTTATTACAAATTTGAGGGCAACAACACGTCGGGAAGCCACAAGCTGAATTCCGCGATCGCGCAGGCTTACTATGCGAAGCAGCAGGGGCTTAAGGGTGTGACGACGGAGACGGGCGCAGGGCAGTGGGGAACGGCGCTCTCCATGGCTTGTTCCTATTTTGAGCTGGACTGTCAGGTATATATGGTGAAATGCTCTTATGAGCAGAAGCCTTTCCGCCGGGAGGTGATGCGCACTTACGGAGCGAAAGTAACGCCTTCTCCTTCGATGGAGACGAATGTCGGCCGCCGGATCAATGAGGAATTTCCGGGGACGACGGGAAGTCTGGGATGTGCGATCTCGGAGGCAGTGGAGGCGGCCACCGGTCAGGAGGGATACCGTTATGTGCTGGGATCCGTATTGTCTCAGGTAATGCTGCACCAGTCGATCATCGGTCTGGAGACAAAAGCGGCGCTTGATAAATATGGCATCAAGGCGGATACGATCATCGGCTGTGCGGGCGGCGGCTCCAATCTGGGCGGCCTGATCTCTCCTTTTGCAGGGGAAATCTTAAGAGGCGAGGCGGATTATAAGATTATCGCGGTGGAGCCGGCATCCTGTCCCAGTCTGACGAGAGGCGTTTACGCTTATGATTTCTGCGACACGGGTAAGGTATGCCCGCTGGCGAAGATGTATACGCTGGGAAGCGGTTTCATTCCCTCAGCCAGCCATTCGGGGGGACTGCGTTATCATGGTATGAGCTCCGTGGTTTCCGAGCTGTATGATCAGGGACTTATGGAAGCGAGAAGCGTGGCGCAGACGGAAGTGTTTCAGGCGGCGGAGACTTTTGCGAGAGTGGAAGGAATCCTGCCGGCGCCGGAGAGCAGCCATGCGATCAAGGTTGCCATCGACGAGGCGATGAAGTGCAAAGAGACAGGGGAAGAGAAGAATATCGTATTCGGCCTGACGGGCACGGGCTATTTTGATATGGTGGCTTACCAGAGATATAATGACGGTGAGATGGAGGATTACGTTCCTGCGGATGCGGAGCTTGAGAAGGCCATTGCGAAGCTGCCGAAAATCTCCGGCCGGCAGTGAGGAAAGCAAGCAGTGCGATCAGACGGCGGCTTTTGGGCAGATATGGCGGAGTACGGTGGTATAGCGGTATAAGATAGATGGCGAATGCACATAGTATGATGGTAATGTTTTTGCCTGGAACGGCACATAAGCTGCACGGTCGGTGAGAATACTGTGCAGCTTGTTGCATGTATGTAGAAGAAACAGCGAGACGATGAACAGAAAAAAGGAGGACAGACCAATGTTACAGACAGGAACCAAAGCGCCGGCGTTTTCTTTGCCGGACCAGAACGGACAGATACACACTTTAGAAGAATATAAAGGAAAGAAAGTCATTCTTTATTTTTACCCGAAGGACAACACACCGGGCTGTACGAAGCAGGCCTGCAATTTCGGTCAGCTGCATCCGCAGTTCCAGGAAAAGGGCGCGGTGGTGCTGGGCGTGAGCAAGGACAGTGTGGCGTCCCACAAGAAGTTCGAGGAGAAGTACGGGCTGCCGTTTACGCTGCTCTCCGACCCGGAGCTTTCCTGCATCCAGGCTTACGATGTCTGGCAGGAAAAGAAGAACTACGGCAAGGTCAGCATGGGCGTCGTGCGCACGACGTATTTGATCGATGAGGAAGGCATGATCGTGAAAGCCTTCGGCAATGTGAAGGCGGAGCAGAATCCGGCGCAGATGCTGGGGGAACTGGAAGAGGTATAGATACGTGTTGTACAGAGTTTGCCCTGGGCATGGAATGTGTTAGAGGATTTTAAAGCCAAAAGCAGCGCAGAAATGGGGTAAAAAATGAAGATCATAATCTCACCGGCGAAGAAAATGAATGTGGACACGGATTCTTTTGCGGCGGACGGTCTGCCGGCGTTCCTTGCGGAAACGAAGACGCTCATGACGGCAATACAGTCATTGTCTTTTGCGGAGGCGAAGGCGCTGTGGAAATGTAATGACAAGCTGGCGACGTTAAACTACCGGCGTTTTCAGGAGATGAATCTGGAACGGGGACTGACGCCTGCCGTGATGGCCTATGAGGGTCTGCAGTACCAGCATATGGCGCCGGGGGTGTTTACGGCGGAGGCGCTTTCCTATCTGTCGGAGTGTCTCCGCATTCTTTCGGGATTCTATGGCCTGCTTAAGCCCTTTGACGGGGTTGTGCCTTACCGGCTGGAGATGCAGGCGCGGCTGTCGGTAAACGGGTGCAGCGATCTGTATGAGTTCTGGGGCGGGCGCCTTTATCGGCATCTGACGAAAGAGGACCGGGTGATCGTCAACCTGGCCTCCCGGGAATATTCGCAGTGCATCGAGAAATACATAACGCCGGAAGACAGATTTATCACGGTGGAGTTTGGAGAAGCGGTTGACGGGAAGGTGAAGCAGAAGGGCACGCTGGCCAAGATGGCCCGGGGCGAAATGGTGCGTTTTCTGGCGGAGAACAATATCTGCCGGCCGGAAGGCATGAAGGAGTTTCATGCTCTGGGCTTTTCCTATTGCAGCGATTTATCTGATGCGGAGAAATATGTGTTTTTGCGATAAAGAACGCCCGGTAAAAGGCTGCAAAACAGGAACCGACACGAAAGAGTGTACGTATAACGGAAAGCACGGAATGGGAGGCAGTCTCGATCATGAATTTAGGTTTTTCTTATATTGGACTTCTGTATCTATTGATGCTTTTTATTCCAAACCTGTTCTGGACGAAACATCAGCCCACAGGGTATGAAAAATATGCGGTCCGGGAAAACAGGATACTGGGGCTGTTCGAGCGGGTCGGCGAGGTGCTTGTCTGTACGGTGGTGCTGATCTTTTCGGATTTTAATATCGGCAGGATAAGGCCCTGGTCGCTTGTGCTGGCGGGGTCGTTTCTTTTGATGGTTCTGTATGAAATATACTGGATCCGGTATTTCAGAAGCGAAAAGAGAATGGAGGATTTCTACAGCAGTCTGTTGGGTATTCCGGTAGCGGGGGCCACGCTGCCGGTGGCGGCTTTTTTGCTGCTGGCAGTCTACGGGAGGAATCCGTTACTGGCAGCCGCCGCGGTGATACTGGGAGTCGGGCATATCGGAATCCATGCGGGGCATTTGGGAGAGATCAAAAAGGAGTGCGCATGACAGCGAAAATCTTGATCATAGAGGATGAGGCAGTGATCCGCAGAGAACTGCAGATCCTATTGGAAAATGCGATGTACGAGGCGGCCGCACCGGCGGATTTTGGTGATGTTCCCGGGCAGGTGAGGGCGTTTGCGCCGGATCTGATTCTGCTGGACGTTAATCTTCCGGGGTGTTCGGGCTTTGATCTGTGCACGCAGATCCGGGCGGAGACGAATGTGCCGGTGATCTTTTTGACGAGCCGTACCGACTCCATGGACGAGGTAAACGGCATCTTGAAGGGCGGGGACGACTATATCACGAAGCCATATCAGGCGCCGGTTCTGCTGGCGCGGATCGGAGCGGTGTTAAAGCGGGCAAATGGCGGCCGCATAAAGGAAACAACGCAGTTTTTTCACAAAGGGGTAAAGCTGGATATCGCCGGATGCACGCTGGCTCATGGAGAGGAGCAGCGGGACCTGACGAAGGCGGAGATGAAGATCCTGTACCAGTTGTTTCGCCATCCCGGCGAGTATATTTCGCGGATGGATCTGATCGAGTATCTGTGGGAGAATAAGATTTTCATAGATGATAATACGCTGAGCGTGCACATGACCAGAATCCGGGAGAAGGTAAAGGCGATCGGGGTCAGTGAACTGATCGTGACGAAGAGAGGGATTGGGTATCGGGTATGAGTGTACGGGCTTTTTTGAAGGACAGGTTCCTGCTTCTCGTGCTGCATCTGGTCTGCATGGGAATGCTGAGCGTTTTCCTGCGCCTGACGGGTTATAACGGGACGAATGTCGCGATCATTCTGCTCTTCTGGGCGGTCATTCTGGCTGTGTGGCTGGCGGTCACTTATCTTGGCAGGAGGAAGTATTTCGAGGAGACGGGCCGTATTCTGGAGAATGTTGACAGAAGGTATCTGCTGGGGGAACTGCTGCCGGCGTCCTTTCGGCTGGAAGACAGGCTGTACCGGGATATGATACGGCGCTCCAACAAGTCGGTGATCGAGCGGATCAGGCAGATCGAAACTTCCGGTCAGGAGTATCGGGAATACATCGAGAATTGGGTGCATGAGGTGAAGGCGCCGATCACGGGTATTTCCCTGTTATGTGAGAACAGCAGGCAGCCGGAACATGCATCCGCTGCCGCACCGGTGACGGCGTCTGCAGCGGATTCCGGGCCGGCGTTACACCCCGAAACCCGGATGCGGGAGACACTGCGGGCCGTCAGCATGGAGAACCAGAGGATAGAGAATTATGTGGATATGGCGCTCTACTACGCCAGGTCGGAAAATGTCTACAAGGATTTTATCATCCGCAGGACCAGTCTGCAGGAGATCGCGGAGGAAGTGCTGGAAAAGAACCGTCTGCTGCTGATCAAAAACGGCGTGCGTGCGGAGGTGGACTGTCCGGATGCGGTCTACACGGACGGGAAATGGATTGCTTTTATCCTGAACCAGCTGTTCTTAAACTGTGTCAAATACCGCGGCGCGCAGCCGGTTTTATGCGTGCGGACGAAGCGTGAGAAGGACGGCGTCTGTCTGACGGTGGAGGACAACGGCGTGGGAATCCGCGGCGAAGAGCTTTCCCGTATCTTTGAAAAAGGGTTTACCGGCAGCAACGGCCGGGATCATGAGCGGGCTACCGGGATGGGGCTTTACCTGTGCCGGAAGCTGTGCGGCAGGCTGGGGATCGGTCTGCGGGCGGAATCGAAGTACGGCAGCGGAACGCGGATGCTGCTTCATTTTCCGGTCGGCAATTTTACAGGCAGAGAGCAGGATTGAAGTTATCTTTCGAAAAAGTAAGATAACTTCAATCTATTTTTATAGGAAAGAAACTGCGGGGTGGTAGAATGAAAGCGCAGGCAAAGAAAGGCAAAGAAAGGCAAAGGGATCGAAATGAGCGACTATATTCGTATCTGTGAGGTCGAGAAATATTACGGCAGCGCGTCCAATGTGACCAGGGCCGTGGACCGCGTCAGCTTCCAGGTGGACAAGGGGGAATTCGTGGGGGTCATGGGGCCTTCCGGTTCGGGAAAGACGACGCTTTTGAACATGCTGGCCACCATTGACCGGGTAACGGCCGGGCATATCTACTATGAGAGCACGGACATCACTGAACTGTCTGAGGATGCTTTGTCAGACTTTCGCAGGGATAATCTGGGATTTGTGTTTCAGGAGTACAATCTGCTGGATACGCTGACCATTGAGGAAAATATCGTGCTGGCGCTGACTTTGCAGGAGAAACCGAAGCAGGAGATTGTGGCAGCGAGCGGACAGATCCTGAAACTTCTGCAGATTGAGGATATCCGGGATAAGTTCCCCTATCAGGTTTCGGGCGGGCAGAAACAGCGCTGTGCCTGCGCCAGAGCCATGGTCAACCGGCCGCGGCTGCTGCTGGCGGATGAGCCGACGGGAGCATTGGATTCCAGGTCGGCACAGATTCTTCTGGAGACGTTTACGGATCTGAACCGCAGGATGGAGGCGACGATCCTGATGGTGACTCACGATGCCTTTTCCGCCAGCTACTGCAGCCGGATTCTGTTCCTGCAGGACGGGAAGATTTTTCATGAGCTGGTGCGGGGCGAAAAGAGCAGGCGCGTATTTTTGCAGGAGATCCTGGATGTCCTGTCCCTGACGGGAGGTGTATTGTCCGATGACAGATAAGATCATGAAAAAATTGAGTTTCCGCAACATGAAGCGTTCCACGAAAGATTATCTTGTCTATATGCTTACGATGACGCTGGTTGTGGCCCTGCTCTATGCGTTTGGCAGTCTGATCTTCCGGAATGGGCTGGAGCAGTATTTTTCGATGAAACTGCAGGGGCTGATGGGTGTGATGATCGGGCTGGCCACCTTTTTTATCATGCTGATCGTGTCATGGCTGATCAACTATATGGTGAAATTCATGCTGGAGAGGCGCAGCGCGGAATTCGGCATCTATCTGCTGCTGGGCATGAAGAAGCGGACCATCGCCGGACTCTATATCAGGGAAAATTTTCTGCTGGGCGGGGTTTCCTTCCTGATCGGGACGGCGGCGGGCATCTTACTGCAGCAGGTATTGATGGCGGTCATGTTTTCCATGGTGCAGATGGAGTATCGGCTTTCTATTGCGCCGGACGGCCGGACTATGCTGATGGCGGCGGTCTGCTTTGGCGGCTGTTATCTGCTGGCGCTTTTTCGCTGTAAGCGGAAGTTTAAGAGGATGAATATTCAGGCGCTTATGAATGCGAAGCGCCGCAATGAGGAGATCAGGGAAAAGTATGAGTACGGAAAGCAGTTTTTGTTTCCGCTGTCAGTCTTTTTTATTTTTCTGTTCTGGAAGATGTTCGGAAGGCTGTCGAGCACACAGCAGGTGATGTACTTTCTGATCGGTCTGGTAGTTACGATTTATCTTTTCTATCTGGGGCTGTCGGCTTTTATCATTTGCTATGTAAGAAAAGGCGGGGCTGCGGTTTACAAAGGACAGAATCTGTTCCTGCTCAGGCAGTTTGCCTCCAAGATGCGGACGATGCAGTTTACCATGGGGACATTGACGTCCCTGTTTACGCTGGCTCTGCTGGGGGCTTCCTTCGCGCTGATGTTCAGTGACTACGAGAATTCGGTGCTGGACGGGAAGTTTCCCTTCGATGTGCAGATATACAGCAAAAATACTGACGATGATTTTGCAGAAGAGAAAAGGGTGATCGAGGAGAATGCCGCGGTATCGTCTTTTTACTCCTATCACATCTATACCGATGAAGAAAATACGGTCAATACGTGGATGCTGACCCATCTGCAGGCCTGGGGCGCCATGTTCAGGAATGGGGACGGGACGCCCGATGAAGCGGCCATCGAGAGGGTGCTGCGGGATGAGAGCGGGGACGGCACCTACTATACTTATGATACGTATATGGGGCTTACGGATTACAATCATCTGCGGGAGCTTCTGGGTTATGAGAAGGTCGGGCTTGGGCGGTCGCAGTACCTTATGCAGATCAAACCCCGTCTGGAACGGGAAGTGCGGAAGATCGGTGAGGAATTGAGAATAAAGGACGCGTCGGGCAGGGGATTTCTGTCCTGTGCCGGTATCCTGGCTGAGCCTTTTTCCCAGGACGGACATAACGGGGCGGATTATGTGGTGGTGGTTCCGGATGAGGTGCTGGGGCGGATGCGGCCCTATTATGCGGAGCTGGTGGCCGATCTCGACGGACAGGCGCCTTTCGGACTGCAGGAGAAGCTGGAAGCGCTGCTGCCGGCCGGAGAGTCGGAGGAAGCTCTGTATGCGGAGGGGCATGTGGCGGGTGACATCTGCTGCGGTTCCGACACGATCATCAACGTGGTGGAGCTGAATCTGGTGAGAGACAATCAGCTGCCGGAAGTCAAGTATATGCTGGCGACGATGATCATTCCGCTATTCTATATCGGGCTGGTGTTTGTCTGCGTGGCGGTGACGGTGCTGGCCGTGCAGCAGGTGAGCGATGCGGCGAAGTATCAGTACCGTTATGAAGTACTTTCCAGGCTGGGACTTAGCCGCGCTGCCATGGAGCGGCTTATTTTCAAACAGCTGGCGGCCTGGTATCTGTGTCCGGCGCTGCTGGCGGTGGTGATCAGCGGGCGGATGATCCTCTTTGCCAGCGACAGGTTTATCATGATGACGGGAGTGCCCACATCCGTGGGTGGCTTTTTCGGGAAAAGCGTGGCGCTGTTTCTCGGAATCTATCTGGTGTATTTTGTGGTGACGTATGTGGAATTTAGGAGGAATGCCTTCGTAACAGCTCAGACCGGGTCTTTGCATTTACTGCAAAGGCCGTGAGAACGCATAAAGGTTGAGAAGAATCCGGCCTCTTTGCCGATGGCAAACTTGGAATAGGCCGGATTTCGTAGCTATGAAGCCGAAGGCCGAATAGTTACATGCCTTGTTTCACAGATTTACAGGGTGTTTGATATAGCGATTTCTGAAATACCTCTATTTTATTAAAATATGTCGAAATTCAGCGTGTGTTTTTGCTGCAAATGCAATATAATGAATTTATCAGACAGGATTAAAAAAGGAGGGTAACAATCATGATTCTTTATGTCAATGCAGCCGCATCCAAAGAGGGCAACGGCAGCAAGGAAACACCTTTCCGGCACATCAATGATGCGGCGAAGGTAGCGAAGCCGGGCGATGAAGTGCTGGTGGCGCCTGGTATCTACAGGGAGTATGTGGATCCGGTGAATGCGGGTACGGAGGATGCGCGGATCGTGTACAGGAGCGAGGTGCCGTTAGGGGCAATGATCACCGGAGCGGAAGAAATGAAGGACTGGAAGCACTATGAGGGGAACGTGTGGGTTTGCCGTGTGGACAACGGGGTGTTTGGCAGCTATAATCCGTACACGACCTTTGTGGGCGGCGACTGGTACTTTGCGCCGGTGGTGCGCCATACGGGAGCGGTTTATTTAAACGACCGTCAGCTGTATGAGGCGGAGACGCTGGAGGAGTGTATCAAGGGCGAGATCTATCCGCCTTCCTGGGAGCAGGAGTGGTCCGTCTATAAGTGGTATACCGAGCAGGACGGCAACGAGACGGTGATCTATGCCAACTTCCAGGGCAAGAACCCGAATGAGGAGAAAGTAGACATCAACGTGCGCCGCAACTGCTTCATGCCTTCCAAAACAGGTGTGGGTTATATCACATTCAGTGGCTTCAATGTGAATAAGGCCGCAACAACATGGGCGCCGCCGGCAGCCTATCAGGATGGTATGGTAGGACCGCACTGGTCCAAGGGCTGGATCATCGAGGACTGTGAGATCAGCAACAGTAAGTGCTGCGGTATCTCTCTGGGTAAATATTACGACGAAGAGAATGACCACTATTTTACCCGCAAACATGTGAAGAGTCCCACGCAGATGGAACGCGACGCGGTGTGCCGCGGTCAGTATCACGGCTGGCTGAAGGAGAAAGTGGGCAGCCATATCGTAAGACGCTGCCATATCCATCACTGTGAGCAGACCGGTATCGTGGGCCGTATGGGCTGCGTATTCAGTCTGATCGAGGACAATCATATTCACAATATCAACAATATGCAGCAGCTGGGCGGTGCGGAGATTTCCGGTATCAAACTGCATGCTGCCATCGACGTTGTGATGCGCCGCAACCATATCCATCATTCGACGATGGGCATCTGGTGTGACTGGCAGGCACAGGGTACGCGTATTTCCCAGAACCTGCTGCATGACAACTATGCACCGGACGGCGTGCCTATGGCACAGGGCGCGATGATGAGTCAGGATGTGTTCATTGAAGTAAGCCACGGACCGACGCTGATCGACAACAACATTATGCTCTCCAAGGCGGCTGTCCGTATCGCCACGGAAGGTGTGGCCTGCGTACATAACCTGATCCTGGGTTCCTTTACCGCAGTGGGCGGCGGCACGGACAATATCGTGAACGGCGTCAACCAGCCCCGTTATACGCCGTACCATATCAGACACCGTACAGAGGTGGCGGGCTTTATGACGATCCTGCACGGGGATAACCGCATCTATAACAATATCTTCATCCAGAATTGGCCTGTTAAGGAAGTGGAAGAAAAGGAAGATATGGGATTCAGGATGGCGGACAATCAGGTAGTCGGTACGGATGTGTTTGACGAGTATCCGACTTACGATGAGTGGATCGTGAACTTCGATATGGATAAGCAGGCCGACATGAGGAAGCTGGCATCCTATCATTTCTCGCATCTGCCTGTATGGGTGAACGGCAATGCATATTTTAACGGTGCCAAAGCGTGGAAGAAGGAGCAGGCGAACCTGATCGACACGGAGCATACGGCGACGGTGGAACTGGTGGAAAAAGACAACGGATATTTCCTGAACACGAATGTGTATGAGCTGTTGGGCGATTTCCGCGACGGTATCGTTAACAGCGATATTCTGGGATATGCCTTCGAGCCGGAGCAGAGATTCGAGAATCCGGACGGAACGGCGATCACGTTTAACGAGGATTATCTTGGCTCCCACCGCGGGCTGGATGCGGTTCCGGGACCGTTTGCGTCAGGGGAGGAAGCGGCGAAACGGTTGTGGTAGGCATCAGGGGCTGCGTTGTGTAACGGGGTGTGTCAGGAGCAGCTGGCAGGCCGTATGAGATTTTAACGATCTGCAGCACGTTTTAACAGGTTTCAATGGGTTTATGAGGTTTATGAAAGACTCCGCGTTGAAATTGACGCGTAGAGCAGCGGTCGGGCCGGAAGGGGTTCGGGCGCTGCCTGCCGGAATTTCGGATGCGGAGTTTTTCTGCGGAGACAGGTGCTGTGGATTGGTGTTGACAATTTATGATGGGTGCTATAGAACTTTATATATGTGATATTGTTGATGGAAGAAAAGGAGATAAAGAGGCATGTCTGAGAAGCAGCAGACAAGAGAATATCTGAAACAGGTCATCAAGCTGAGTATACCGGCGGTGCTGGCCCAGATCAGCTCGATCATTATGCAGTATATCGACGCATCCATGGTGGGCAGTCTGGGTGCGGCGGCGACGGCGGCGATCGGACTGGTTTCCAGTACGACCTGGCTGTTTGGCGGGCTGTGCGTCTCTGCGGCTACCGGATTTTCGGTGCAGGTGGCTCAGCTGATCGGGGCGGAGCGGGAAAAAGATGCGAAGGATGTCCTGCGGCATGCGATCCTGTGTACGATGGTGTTCGGGCTGATCGCCTCTGCGGTGGGGATCGGCATCAGCTCATATCTTCCTGTCTGGCTGGGCGGAGCGGAAGAGATCCGGGGGAATGCTTCCCGGTATTTCCTGATCTATGCCTGTGCGCTTCCGGCCGCGCAGATGCGCCATACCGCCGGAAGTGCGCTGCAGTGCAGCGGTGATATGAAGGTGCCGAGCCGGCTGAACATCATGATGTGCGGGCTGGATGTGGTGTTTAACAGCTTTCTGATCTTTCCCACAAGGCAGATTTCTCTGGCGGGGATCCTGGTTATGATGCCGGGAGCCGGCATGGGCGTGACGGGCGCGGCACTGGGAACGGCGCTGGCGGAAGCCGTGACGGCGGTGTTGATGCTGTATGCGGTATGCTTCCGGTCGAAGAGGCTGAGGCTTGCAGGTCGACGGCAGCTCTGCGCCGCGCAGGCGGATCTGTCAGATGGCGTATCCGCTGATGGTTTATCTCCGGAAATTCCGGAAACGTTCTGCTTTCAGCCTGAATATCTGCATACCGCGCTTCGCCTTGCACTGCCGATGGCCTTTGAGCATACGGTAATGTGTGGGGCGCATATTGCGGAGACCCGTATCGTAGCGCCTTTGGGGACGGTATCGGTGGCGGCCAATTCTCTGGCAGTAACGGCGGAAAGTCTCTGCTATATGCCGGGCAGCGGTATCGGCACGGCGGCAACGACGCTGGTCGGACAGAGCATCGGAGCCGGAAAACCAGAGCGGGCAAAGCGTTACGCCAATCTGGCAGTGATGCTTGGCGCAGCCGTGATGACCTGTACGGGTGGCCTGATGTTTCTCGGCGCTCCGCTTATGTTTTCAATGCTGACGCCGGATGCGGCAATCCGCGAGTTGGGTGTGAGAGTGCTGCGGATCGAAGCCTTCGCGGAGCCTTTGTTCGCAGTGTCTATCGTGACCGCCGGCGCGCTGCGGGGCGCAGGAGATACGCTGATCCCCAGTATGATCAATCTGGCCAGTATGTGGGGCGTCCGCATCACGGCGGCTTCCCTGCTGGCGCCGCGTCTAGGACTGGTAGGCGTATGGATCGCCATGTGCGGAGAATTGTGTGTGCGTGGATTGTTGTTTCTCGTGCGGCTTCTGCGGGGGAAATGGATGGAAACTGGACATGGCAGGGCAGTGACGTAAAATGCTACAGCGTTTGGCGGGACAGAGGAAGATTCCAGGCCCGCAGGAAGGAGTTAACAATATGAAGACGATAAAAAATCAGACGTTTGATCAGGAGCGTGCTTTATACGGCAGCAATGGCATTGAAGTGGTCGATTGTGCCTTTGACGGTCCGGCGGACGGTGAAAGCGCATTTAAAGAAGGCAGAGATATCAGCGTGGAGAATTGTTTCTTTAATCTTCGCTATCCCTTCTGGCATGATGACAGGCTGAAAATCAGGAGTTCGGAGATGACGGAACTTTGCCGGGCGGCGCTCTGGTACTCCCATGATATCGAGATTACGGATACGAAGCTGCACGGGATCAAGGCGCTGCGGGAGTGCAGCCGGGTAAAGATGCAGGGCTGTGACGTGATCTCGCCGGAGTTTGGCTGGTCGGTGCAGGAGATCGAGATGAAAGACTGCAGCGTGCAGGGCGAATATTTCATGATGCGCTCTGACAGACTGCGCTTTGAAGAGGTACGGCTGCAGGGCAAGTATTCCTTCCAGTACATACAGGACTCGGTATTCGAGCACTGTGATTTCGACACGAAGGATGCCTTCTGGCACGCGAAAAATGTGACGATCCGCAACAGTGTCGTCAAGGGCGAATATCTTGCCTGGTACTGTGAGAATGTGACCTTTGATCACTGTAAGATCATCGGTACGCAGCCGCTTTGTTATTGTAAAAATCTCAAACTGATCGACTGTGAGATGGCCGATACGGATTTGTCCTTCGAGAAGTCCGAGGTGGAGGCGACTATCACAGCGCCGATCTTAAGCATCAAGAATCCGCTTTCCGGACGGATTGTGGTACCCGCTGTGGGCGAAATTATCCGGGATGACGAAGCGGCGCACGGGGAGATTATTGTGGAGGGTTGAGCATCCGGTACTCTTTTGGTGAGCATCCGTACTTTTCACGAAAGATACGATAAAAGTAGCTGCTGTTGTTATAACCGACCGCGTCGATGATGTCATCTGCGGACAGCGTTGTCTGAGACAGCAGATAGACTGCCTGCTGGAGCTTCTGCTGCTGCAAAAGGTCTTTGAAAGTCTGTCCGGTATATTTCTTCAAAAGGCGGCTGATATAGTAGGGCGGCAGTTTGATCTCGGCGCAGATGTCGGTCAAAGCGCCGCTTTTATAATGCGTTTCAATATATTTCAGGACGCGGAAGATAAGATCCTGTTCGTAATTGCCGCCCTGATTCCCGGCCATCGAATCGGCGAAAACGGAAAGATTCATGAAGATCAGCCCCATGGTGATCTGATTGATGGTGTTGGTGCCCGGCTTTTTGTCGATCAGGTTCCAGAGCATGTTTTCGATCAGATTCTGGATCGGCAGGATCTCTTTGGCCTGAAAGTGCAGGTAAGTGATCTGTGAGTCATGGCTCGACAGGGTGGAGATAAGAAAACTGCGCAGCACATTTTCCCGCTCCATCATGGAGAGCGGGCGGTCGAAGAACTCCGGCAGAATGATAAAATTGACGGCGATATCGTCCCGGCCGGCAGGCAGGATTTCATGGGCGGCGGCCTGGTTGAGAAAAAGCAGGTCTCCTTCCTGCAGGACGATTCTGTCGCGGTCGTTTATGATGTGTGTGGTAGAGCCGCAGCACATATAGACCAGCTCGGCGTAGTTGTGACGGTGTCTGGGAAAATGCGTGAAGCGGGTGTGAGGACGGATCTCGATCAGGTGCCCGCGTTGCAGAAGTTTTGCGTTGTCCACCACAAACTCCCTGCTGGAAGTGTAGATTTCTTTCTGGATGTCGGCATGTCCCTGCAGAAGGGCTTTTTCTTCGGCGGTAATCTGCCGCAGGTGATGTAACAGTTCTTCTCTCATATTTACCTCTGTTATTCGGGTTTGCGAAACGAATCCCGTAAACGAACTTGTTCGTTTTGTGCAACTAAGGTCCCTCATTTTGTCCGGAGGCGACCTTATTTTTTGGCTCCTATTCTTATATGATAATCGTAGAGAGAACAAAAGTCCATCAGGAATGAATCGGACGAAGGCAAGTTACTGCAGGGACCGGGTAACGGTGGGGGTATCTGAATAAGATTTAACTTGCGGCTGTGCAAAGTGAATTCTTAACAGTTCCTAACAGATAATCTTAAGAAGAAACGGAGGGGAGATCATGAGCAGGTATTATCTGGCGGTGGATATCGGGGCATCCAGCGGAAGGCACATGCTGGGGCATCTGGAAGATGGGAAAATGCATCTGGAAGAGATTTACCGCTTTGAAAACGGGATGGCAAATAAGGACGGTAAGCTTGTGTGGGATACACAGCGTTTGTATGCGGAAATCCTAAAAGGCATGAAAGCATGTACGAAAGCCGGTAAAAGACCGCAAAGCATATCAGTGGATACGTGGGCGGTGGATTATGTGCTGCTGGACGAACAGGATCAGGTGCTGGGCGATACATACGGTTACCGTGACGGCAGGACAAACGGGTGTGATGAAGCAGTCTACAGGCTGATCGGGGAAAGCGAACTCTACGCGAGAACGGGGATACAGAAGCAGATTTTCAATACGATTTATCAGCTGATGGCGGACAAGCTGAAACAACCGGAGATACTAAAGAAGGCTAAGACATTTCTGATGCTGCCGGATTATTTTCAGTTTCTTTTGACGGGGAAAAAGGTTTCCGAGTATACAAACGGAACGTCCACACAGCTTGTCAGTCCGGTAACAAAACAGTGGGACAGGGAGCTGATCCGGCTGTTGGGATATCCGGAAGAGATGTTTTTGCCGTTGCAGATGCCGGGCAGCGAAGTCGGCAGTCTGAAAGCAGACATTGCGGCGCAGGTTGGTTTTGACTGCAGGGTGGTGTTATGCGGCAGTCACGATACGGCCTCGGCGGTGATGGCGATGCCGAAAGCGGAGGGAGACGGGCTGTATATCAGTTCCGGTACATGGTCGCTGATGGGGGTGGAATTGCCGGAAGCGGATTGCAGGGAAGAGAGCAGGCAGGCTAATTTCACCAATGAGGGCGGGTATGAATACCGGTTCCGCTATCTGAAAAATATCTTGGGGATGTGGATGATCCAGTCGGTGCGACATGAACTGCATGACAGGTATTCCTTTGCGGAGCTTTGCCGGATGGCGGAGGAGGAACAGGATATTATGTCGCTGGTGGATGCAAACGATGCCTGTTTCCTGGCGCCGGAGAACATGACGAAGGCGGTGCAGGATTATTGCCGCAGGACGGGGCAGCAGGTACCCGAAACGCCGGGGGAGACTGCCCGGGTCATTTACCGCAGCCTGGCGGAATGTTATGGACAGACGGTGCGGGAGATTGAGAAAAATACCGGAAGGACCTATGACAGTATCCATGTAATCGGAGGCGGCTCCAATGCAGCGTATTTGAACCGGCTGACGGCGCAGGCCACAGGTAAGACGGTCTATGCGGGACCGGGAGAAGCGACGGCCATCGGCAATATCATGGCGCAGATGATCAAAGCCGGGGAACTGACAGGGCTGGCAGCGGCAAGGAAATGTGTGGCAAAATCCTTCGAGATCCAAATGTTTGGACCAAAAGGCAGGTAGGCAGCGGTGACCGTCATACAGACAGAAGCACAATTTTTAACAGCGTTAACTGTAAAGGAAAAGGAACCATAGAAAAAGAAACCATAGTAAAAGAAAAGGAGAGCAAGAACATGACAACAACAGAAAGATACGTCTCTGCAAAAGAAATCTTTGCGGCAATCGGGGTGGATACGGATACCGCGCTGGAGACTCTGAAAAGGGTGCCTGTCTCCATGCACTGCTGGCAGGGCGATGATGTGACAGGCTTTGACCACGACGGACCGTTGACCGGCGGTATTCAGACTACGGGAGATTATCCGGGCAAGGCGAGGACACCGGAAGAATTGATGGCGGATATGGATAAGGCCATTTCCCTGATCCCCGGTAAAAAGAAGATCAATGTACATGCGTGTTATGCGATTTTTGCACAAGGGGAACATGCAGACCGTGACAGGCTGGAGCCGAAGCATTTTGAGAGATGGGTTGCGTTTGCGAAGGAAAAAGGAATGGGGCTGGATTTTAATCCTACTTTTTTCTCTCATCCGATGGTGAAGGACGGATTGACACTTTCCAGTCCTGATCCGGAGGTGCGCAGGTTCTGGATCGAACACGGTAAAGCGTGTATCCGTATTTCTCAGTATTTTGCAGAAGAGACAGGAATTCCCTGTGTTATGAACATCTGGACGGGTGACGGTTTCAAGGATGTGCCGGCGGATCGTCTGGGTCCCAGGATGCGTTATAAGGAATCCATCGAGGAGATACTTTCCGAGCCGTACGACAGGACAAAAGTAAAACCCTGTGTAGAGTCGAAGGTGTTTGGTATCGGCGTGGAGTCCTATACGGCGGGATCTGCGGAGTTTGCGCTGTCTCTGGCGGCCAGAAATGAGGGATGTCTGCCGTTGATGGACAACGGGCACTATCACCCTACGGAACTGGTATCGGATAAGATTCCGGCGATGCTCTGTTTTTATCCGGAAATCGCTCTGCATGTGACCAGAGGCGTCCGCTGGGATTCCGATCATGTACTGCTTCTGGATGACGAGACGAGAGAGATCGCAAAGGAGATCGTGCGGTGCAACGCGCTGGAGCGTGTCTATATCGCCCTGGATTATTTTGACGCCAGTATTAACCGTGTATCTGCGTGGGCGGTGGGGATGAGAAGTTTCCAGAAGGCGCTGATGATGGCATTGTGCACACCCAGTGAACGGTTGAAGAAGCTGCAGGACGAAAGTCGTTTTACGGAGCTGATGGTAATGCAGGAGGCGGTGAAGATGCTGCCCTTCGGGGATGTGTGGAACTATTACTGCGAACAGTGCGGTGTGGCGGGGGACTTCGATCTGTTTGGCGAAGTGCAGAAGTATGAAAAGGAAGTGCTGCGTAAAAGATAACCGGCCTGCCGATATGGCAGGAAGGGTATAAAGGGCATAAAGGGGGCAAAGCGCTTCGGAAGGAGGAGAATATGAAAGTCTTAGAGGCAAAATTTGTACAGGGATTTATCAGGATGTGTAACGATGGCTGGGAGCAGGGCTGGCATGAGAGAAACGGCGGGAATCTGACTTACCGCATGAAAAAGGAGGAGGCAGAGTCTGTAAAGGAAGAGCTGAGGACGGACGGCGTATGGAAAGAGATCGGCACATCCGTACCGAAATTGGCGGGAGAATTTTTCCTGGTGACAGGCAGCGGCAAGTATTTCCGCAACGTGATTCTGGATCCGGAAGACTCTATCGCTGTCGTGGAGATTGACGGGAAGGGCGAATGTTACCGCATCTGCTGGGGACTGGTGAACGGCGGCAGGCCCACGAGCGAACTGCCCAGCCACCTGATGAATCATGAAGTGAAGATGCAGGCTACAGGGGGAAAACACCGTGTCATTTATCATGCGCATACGACAAACGTGATCGCGCTGACCTTCGTGCTGCCGCTTGAGGATGAGGTATTTACGCGGGAACTGTGGGAGATGGCTACGGAATGTCCGGTGGTATTTCCGGATGGCATCGGCGTTGTGGGCTGGATGGTGCCGGGCGGCAGAGATATCGCGGTGGCCACCAGTGAATTGATGAAGAAATATGATGTGGCGATTTGGGCGCACCACGGCATGTTTGCATCCGGTGAGGACTTTGACTTGACCTTTGGTCTGATGCACACAGTGGAGAAGTCGGCAGAAATTCTGGTCAAGATGCTTTCCATGCGGCCTGATAAGCGGCAGACCATCACCCCGCAGAACTTCCGGGATCTGGCGGTGGATTTTCAGGTGACGCTGCCGGAACGGTTTTTGTATGAGAAATAGCGGTTTGGGTTAGATTCCGGGCCGCAGACAGGCAGCGATATCTGGCTGCGGGCTGAATCAGAAGATCTTATGATAAACAGCATACCCTCCGCATCTGTACTGTCAGGTGGCGGAGGGTATGCTGTTTGTGTTCTTATTTTCAGTTGCGATCGGTTCCGGTGTCTAAATGGAACGGGATGTTATGCTGTTCCAGTAAAGATTTCAGGTAATCAATCTGGGGAAGATAATATGCGGCGTCCTCCTTCCGGGTGCGTTCGATGATTTCCTCGGAACTGGTACCGCACAGGTTCAGGATTCCTTCACAGACCATAGGGGCATCTCCTTTCTTGGTTCGATTGGCGGTGGTTAACTGGTTCATATATCGGATATAGATATCCTGCTCCTGATGGAGCCGATAATCGTCTGCCAGCCGGTTGATCAGGCTGCTTTCCTGCAGTCTCCTGGTGAGGCAGTGGAGATACAGATATTCCTCCGGCGGCAGCTCTTTCGTGACGATAATCTGTGTATGAAACGTCTCTTTATTGATATGATATACTCCCGGAGAGAATTTTTCAACTCTTATTTTTCGTTCTTTCAATAAGTGTGACATCAGCCTGCGAGGATAATGACAGCTGAGATGGGTCAAACTGACATCGAGGCCGGAGTACTGGTTTCTATCACCGGTCTGGTCGATCAGCAGTCCGGCATAGCCGATGGTTTTATAATATGAATCAATGCTGGCTGAAGATCCGATTCCTTTGATCTCAAACAAGTTAAAAGTCTTGAAGAGATTGGCTATTGTTGCGGGAATGATTTCTCCGGTCAGTTTTTTGATCACGAGAATATCAATACGGTAGCTGCCTTTACCGAGTATGTACTCCGTCATATATTCAAGAGAGGCGGCATAGTCTCTCAGGTCAATCTGGAGAGCGCAGGATGCGGCTTCGTGCCAGTTGACACGTTGTATTCGGCAGCTCTTTTTTGCGGGTTTCTTTTGTACAGAGGCTGGAAGTTGAGTCTTTTTGACGGGGGATAAAGATGTGTTGTGGTCTTGAAACATAAGATGCCTTTCTTGCAGATCGGTCCTGGGACCGGTGATAGATGTCAATAGAAATGCAAAAGACGCTGCGGTTTTGACATGGTTAACAGATATAAATTTTATAACACAGTCACAAACAGATTACAAATGTTTTTCGGTTAGGAGGGTGTAGAAAAAACAGGATTATTTATCAAATGAAGAAACATAAAAGAACAGGATGTTGAATGCCAGGCGGTATTTTCAGCGAGAATCTACCACATATTGTGTTGTGTATTTTAAACAAAGGTGTTGTGGCGGCACAGGAATATGGCAGGCAATGCGTGGCGCTGCTTCACTGGAAGAAAGGGAAAATGTCCGGGTGGACTATAGGTGCTCAGGCATCTGTACAGAACGAAGCTACAGGGAACTATGGAGCGGAACCGGTATACATGCATATGATTCAGATATTGTCGCAATATATGACTGTAGATCATATCATCATGGTGCGGGATGGATCAATGAATGGGAATGAAGGATTTTAAAAGTATGCACTTTTTTGACTGACATTAATGAAATAGAAGTGTAGAAATGGACAAATATAATTTAAAACAGTCACAACCATTCAAATTCAAGCAAAATGAACAAAATGAAGAGTGAACTTTTGTGAATAAATATGATTGATTTTGACTGAATATGAATGTATAATGCAATTACAGTAAATGATACAAACTAAGAAAGGGGAGGGCAAGAGATGATTTATACGGTTACTTTTAATCCGTCGCTGGACTATATCGTTTCGGTCGAGGACTTTAAGCTGGGATTGACGAACCGGACCAGTTCGGAACTGATGCTTCCCGGCGGGAAGGGATTAAATGTTTCCATGGTGCTTGGTAATCTGGGCATTGAGAATACGGCGCTTGGGTTTGTGGCAGGATTTACGGGAGAGGAGATCGTCCGCAGGATAGAGCAGATGGGGGTAAGGGCGGATCTGATCCGGATAAGCAACGGCATATCGCGGATCAATGTGAAGCTGCAATCTATCGACGGGACGGAGATCAACGGCTGCGGGCCGCAGATCAGTGAGCGGCATGTGCAGGAGCTGCTGGAGAAACTCGACATTCTGGGAGCCGGTGACGTGCTGATCCTTGCCGGAAGCATTCCCGGTTCCATGCCGGACGATATGTACAGAAGGATCATGGAGCGGCTGGAAGGCCGGGGTGTGATGATCGCAGTGGATGCCACGAAAGATCTGCTGGTCAATGTACTGACGTATCATCCTTTTCTGGTAAAACCGAACAACCATGAGCTGGGTGAGATCTTCGGCGCAGAGCTTAAGACAAGGGAAGAAGTGATACCGTATGCGAAGAAGATGCAGGAGATGGGAGCGGTGAACGTGCTTGTTTCCATGGCCGGTGAAGGGGCCGTGCTGGCAGCAGGGGACGGCAGCATTCATGACGCGCCGGCTCCGGAAGGACGGCTGATCAACGGCGTGGGGGCAGGAGACTCCATGGTGGCCGGCTTCCTCGCAGGCTGGATGGAGCAGAAAGATTACGACCATGCTTTTGCCATGGGAATAGCGGCGGGAAGTGCCAGCGCTTTCTCCGAACAGCTGGCAACGAAGGAAGAAGTGGAAGTCGTCTACCGGCAGGTGAGGAAACAGCAGGCGGATGAATAGAACGAGCCGGCCGATAGAAACATGCGGGTAAATGGAAGACAGGGAAAATAGGAGGAGTAGTACGATGAGAATTACAGAACTTCTGGATAAGAGAAGCATTTCTCTTGCCGGAGCGCCGGCGAACAAGGAAGAGGCGCTGGATCAGGTCGTTGAGCTGATGGTGCGAAGCGGCAGGATCAATGACAAAGAAGCGTACCGCAGACAGGTGTATGCGAGAGAGGAAGAGAGTACCACCGGAATCGGGGAAGGCATAGCGATTCCCCACGGCAAATGTGATGCGGTGACAAGCCCCGGCCTGGCGGCGATGGTAGTAAAAGACGGCGTGGACTTTGACGCGCTGGACGGTGAACCGGTGACGCTGATCTTCCTGATCGCGGCTCCCAACACAGAAGATAACGTACATTTGGACGTATTGAGCAAGCTGTCAGTCTTGATGATGGATGAGGACTTTTCCGACAGTCTGCGTAATGCCGCGTCGGTGGAGGAATTTCTGGCGATCATCGACAAGGCGGACGACGAGAAGGCCGGCATAGACGAGCGGTTGGCGGATACCGGTTCGGCAGATGCGGATCAGGTGAAGATTCTGGCGGTGACCTCCTGCCCGACCGGGATTGCCCACACCTATATGGCGGCGGAAGGAATCGAGAAGGCGGCAAAAGAGAGAAACTGCTTTGTCAAGATCGAGACAAGAGGTTCCGGCGGAGCCAAAAATGTCCTTACGGCGAAAGAAATTGAAGAGGCTGACTGCATCATTGTCGCGGCCGACGCGCAGGTGCCCATGGATCGTTTTGCCGGCAAGAAAGTTATCGAATGTCAGGTTTCGGACGGAATCAGCAAGGCAGGTGAGTTGTTGGACCGTGCTATTCGCGGCGATGTGCCGGTTTATGTGGCAGCGGCCGGAGCGCGGCCTGCGGCTCAGACCTCCGGGAAAAGCGGCAGTGCGGGACACCAGATCTACACGCAGCTGATGAACGGCGTTTCTCATATGCTTCCGTTTGTGGTGGGCGGCGGTATCCTGATCGCAATCGCCTTTTTGATCGACGGCCTGAGCGTGGATATGAATACCCTTGATGTGGCAGAGAGAGCGAATTTCGGTACGATCACGCCTGCGGCCGCATGGTTCAAACAGCTGGGGGATACGGCATTCGGCTTTATGCTTCCGGTACTGGCGGGGTTCATCGCCATGGCGATCGGTGACAGACCGGCGCTGGCCCTTGGATTTGTGGGCGGCATGATCGCTTCCGGCGGAAAGTCCGGTTTCCTGGGCGCACTGGCGGCCGGTTTCCTGGCGGGTTACACGATCGTAGTGCTGCGCAGAATCTGTGATAAACTGCCCGATTTTCTGGAAAAGATCGCTCCGGTACTGATTTACCCGCTGGTTGGACTTCTGATCATGGGTCTGATCATGTCCTTTCTGGTAGAACCGGTGATGGGCGGGCTCAATACGGCGCTGAACAACGGACTGACCAGTATGGGCGGAACGAGCAAAGTCATCCTCGGGCTGATCCTGGGCGGCATGATGGCCATTGATATGGGCGGCCCTTTCAACAAAGCGGCATATGTGTTCGGCACGGCGGCCATCGCGGCAGGAAATTATGACATCATGGCGGCAGTTATGATCGGTGGTATGACGCCGCCCTGTGCCATCGCGCTGGCAACCCTTTTCTTCAAGAAAAAGTTTACGAAAGAAGAAAGAGAATCCGGCCCTACCAACTTCATCATGGGACTGGCATTTATCACGGAAGGAGCGATTCCCTTTGCGGCATCCGATCCGCTGCACGTTCTGCCGGCCTGCATCGCAGGTTCGGGTGTGGCCGGAGCGCTGTCCATGGTATTCGGCTGTACGCTGATGGCGCCTCATGGCGGAATCTTCGTATTCCCGGTAGTAGGCAGCCCGCTGATGTACGTGGTGGCGCTGATCGTGGGAACACTGGTCTCTACGGTACTGCTGGGCATGCTGAAGAAAAATGTGGAATGATCATGAAAAGCACCTGTAAAAAGTGCTGGCGGTTCAAAACAAGGCGGAGTAAGATTGTTTTGACAGATCGGGAAGCATTTTTAAAAGAAACAGATATTGAATAGTGAACAGGAAAATTATAAAATAAAAGAAAAGAGGAGAGGAATCATGAAAGAATTCAAGTATGTAATTACCGATCAGGAAGGAATCCACGCACGTCCGGCAGGGGAGTTGGTGAAGGCGGCCAAGGCTTTCGAGTGCAGTATCAAACTTGCCAAGGACGGTAAGTCCGGCGACTGTAAGAAGATCTTCGGAATCATGGGCCTTGGCGTTAAGAAAGGCAATGAGGTGACACTTACTTTTGAGGGAGCCGACGAAGATGCGGCATGTGAAGCAATCAGTAAGTTTATGCAGGACAATCTGTAACGGACTTACGCCATAGCGGCTTCTGGCGGATTAAGGTACACGGAGGAAAACTATGTTATCGGAACAGAGATATGAGATGATCTTAAAGATTCTGGAGGAGAAGAGGAGCGTGACGGTGACCGAACTGACAAGGCTTCTGGATATCTCCGAATCTACCGCCAGAAGGGATATCGTCGTGCTGGATAAGGCGGGAAAACTGGTAAAGGTGTTTGGCGGAGCGGTGCTCTCGGACAATATTTATCAGGCGGCGGAACAGACGGTAACACAGCGGACCGAGGTACACCGGGAAGAGAAGAGAAAGATCGCACAGTATGCGGTATCTTTGATCGAACCCCAAGATTTTATTTATCTGGATGCCGGAACGACTACCGGCTATATGCTGGATTTCATCGAAGACACACGGGCCACCTTCGTCACCAATGCGGTGGCCCACGCACAGCGTCTGGCGGCGAAGGGCATTCATGTGATCCTGATCGGCGGAACGCTTAAGAGCACCACGGAAGCCGTTGTGGGAACCATGGCGGCGCTGGCGCTTAAGGACTATCACTTTACGAAAGGCTTTTTCGGCACCAACGGCATAAGCCTTACAGCCGGACACACCACACCGGATGCGGATGAGGCGCTGGTAAAAAGAACCGCGGCACAGCAGTGCAGAAAACAGTATTTTCTGTGCGACAACAGCAAGTTTAATGTGGTCAGCGCGGTAACTTTTGCGGCCCTGGCCACCGGCACGCTCCTGACTGACGCCGCACCGGAAGAATACGCAGAGGCCGCAGATATGATAGTCTGCTGATCAATCCAGTTCCTTATCATAACTGAGGATGGCGCCGGTGACGGCATCCACATCGCAGGAATATTCTGTTCGTCCCACGTACCATTCCACTTCATATTCACCGCGCCCGTCGTCGTAGTCGAATTTGATCTGCAGACGCTGGGCGTCTTTTTCGGCCACGCCGGCATGTTGGAGAGCCAGCTGTTTGGCCTGCTCCTCTGTAATCTGTTCACTGCCGGCATTGGCTGCCTGTGCATGGTGATAATATTCGGCGTCGTGATCAAAGGAGAGGATCTCTCCGGTCAGGGCGTCGATATCGTAATCGTATTCCGTAGTATCCTTGTGAAATTCTATATCATATTGCCAGATTCCGTCATCCGATTCCAAATGTGCGTGCACGAAGTTCACTTCGTCGCTCTTTAATCCGGCGTGGTTCAAAGCGGCCACTTTGGCGGCTTCGGTGCCGATATACTGCTGTTCCGATGCGCCGGAGGCGGATTTCTGGTCAGCTATCATGCCATTCTGCGTTGTTTTGGACTGTGAACCGGTCGTGTTGTCATTCTGTGTTGATTCGGGCTGGGAAGCTGCCGTATCGGCATCCTTCGCCTGCCCCGTTTCGGTTTCTGTGGCAGAAGCAGCCGCGTCCGACGAAGAAAAAGCCGCCAGATCATAGCTGCCGCTCTCACAGCTCATGGAAAGAATTTCACCGGTCAGGGCGTTTATGGAATAGTTATAAGCGGCAGTTTCGCAGAGAAATTCCATATCATAACGGGCAGTTTCCTGTGCTGTATCCAGCTGTGTCCGCACAAAATGCACATTTTCCTCCGTAAGCTCTGCATTTTCAAGAACGATGGACTTGGCTTCCGCCAGGGTCAGGTAGTCGGCGCTCGTTGCGGAAGCGCTTGTTTCTCCGGGCGCGGTATCAATATTGCCAGTCGATTCTTTTACCGGAACCGGTGACTGAGCAGCCGCATTCCCACAGCCAGTCAGCGAGAACAGCATACAGTTGGTGATAAAAATAATTTTTGCGGTATTTAAGATACGATTCTGTTTCATAATCTCCTCCTCTATATAATATACGCCTGCGTTTTACTTATAGTAAACGACATAACAAATTTCTGTTTCCGTCTCTTGCAGGAGCCATATACGGTAGCTCCTGCAAGGCCGAAAACGAAATTTCTAATGTCGTTAACTATAGCATAAAATCTTCATAAAACTTTTTCAGGTCTGTTTACTATATTATATAAAGTAAGTTTTTTAAAGTCAACGAACAGCCGGCGACTTTTCGAGCCGCCTATGGCGAGGAGCAGATGTCCCCCGAATGGAAAATGATTACGAGGCATGTAGAGTCCACAGTGATTATTTTCATCACACAGGAGGATATTTTCGGAAAAGATCTGGCAATGTACACTTTCAGGGAACAGTGTGCAGAGGTGTCCGAGCTGGTACTGGAAAACGGTACGAGTAAGATTTTTTGAATATGATGAGCAGGAATGGCAGACCCGAGCTGGTCAGCCTGCTACAGTATATGAAGCATATCACGCTTGAAAATGCTGATATTTCTGTTATGGATAAGCGGATCCTGCACCTGGACAATATTGTGGAGGAAGTAAAGCAAACCGAAGAATGGGAGGTTGTAAAAATGGGGATTCTTGAGATTGGTTTGGAGAAGGGAAGGCATGTGACGGCCTTGGTATTACGACGAAGGAATACGAGGAGGCAAAAGCACAGATTGCGTTATTGCATAAGGGATGATATAATGTGTCTGTTGTGAGGACCGCACATAAGAATGGCAGGAAGTCATCTATGGAACAGAAGTTCCCCGCGGTTGGACAATTGTTTCATGAGATCGCTGGTATTTCATTTTAGTATTAAGAAATAATAGTAAATAATAGTGAATACTCCGAAACGGAGAATGTTATATTTATGGCTATATTTATATTGAAGTATGTATGTACAGGAAGGCATACGGTTTTTCCAAGAGGGACCGTGTGTCTTTTTTGAGTTTGGAGAGGATATTTGCGAACGAGAAAGAGAGGACGTTGACAACATGAACTTATCCGAGTTTTTTACGGAAAATCCGCAGGTGGCGATCGCCTTTTCCGGGGGTGTGGATTCGGCTTATCTGCTCTATGCGGCGTTGCAGTGCGGGGCAAAAGTGCGGGCTTATTATGTGAGATCGGTCTTTCAACCGCAGTTTGAGCTGGACGACGGGATAAGACTTGCAAAAGAGCTGGGAGCGGATCTGCGGATTCTGGAGGCGGACGTGCTGACACCGGAGGCTGTCGCATCAAATCCGCCGGACCGTTGTTACCACTGTAAGAGGATTATCTTTGAAGCGATCGGCGAAGCGGCACGGGCAGATGGCTTTTCCGTTTTGCTGGACGGTACGAATGCGTCTGACGAAGAAGGCGACCGGCCCGGCATGCGGGCGCTTCGAGAGCTGTCGGTGCTGTCTCCTCTCCGGCTTTGCGGGCTGACCAAGGATGAGATCCGGCGTCTTTCGAGGGAGGCCGGCCTTTTTACCTGGGATAAGCCGGCCTATGCCTGTCTTGCCACCAGGATTCCCGCCGGGGAAAGGATTACGGAGGAGAAACTTGCGGCCACCGAAGCCGCGGAATCTTATCTGTCCGGAATGGGATTCAGGGATTTCCGGGTGCGCAGGATGGGAGACATTGCAAGACTGCAGTTTCCGGCCGATCAGATAGGACAGGCAGTGGCAGACAGAGAAAATATCGTTCGGGAACTGAGAAAATATTATGCGGCGGTACTGCTTGATTTGGAACCGCGGTAAGGAAACGGGGTAAAACATGAACAGTGAGATCAGAAAGATGTTGGAGGCGGTGCGAAGCGGGGAGATTTCTGTGGACGAAGCGCTTCTCACCATTAAGAAAGCGCCTTTTGAGGATATCGGCTATGCCAAGGTGGACATGCATCGCGGTATCCGGCAGGGGGCGCCGGAGGTTATCTACGGCGCCGGCAAGACGGCGGAGCAGATGCTCGGTATTATAGAAGCCATGCAGCAAAACGGGCAGCAGACGATTCTGATCACCCGCCTGTCTTCGGAAGCGGCGGAGCGCATTTCCGCGGTCTACGATATGGATTACCGGCAGGAGGCCCGTGTCGGCGTGATCGGGAAGATGCCGGCGCCGGACGGTATCGGCAGGATTGTGGTTGCCACAGGCGGAACCTCCGATATTCCGGTAGCCGAGGAGGCGGCGCTTACCGCCGAGGTGCACGGCAACGAGGTGGTGCGCCTTTATGATGTGGGTGTGGCGGGGCTGCACCGGATGCTGGCTCATATGGATGAGATCATGAGTGCATCCGTGATCATTGCGATCGCAGGCATGGAGGGGGCGCTGGCCAGCGTGATCGGCGGACTGGCGGACTGCCCGGTGATCGCGGTGCCCACAAGTGTAGGATACGGCGCTTCTTTTCATGGGGTGAGCGCCCTTTTGTCTATGTTGAATTCCTGCGCCAGCGGGGTATCGGTGGTCAATATCGACAATGGCTTTGGCGCCGGATATCTGGCCGGGATGATCAACCATATGACGCAGAAGAAATGACGGTTTGCGCCTTATGGTGACAAATCCACACGTTAAAAAAGGGAGGCATGATTATCAAAATGAAGACTTTATATTTGGACTGCGGCATGGGAGCGGCGGGGGATATGTTGACGGCAGCGTTGTTGGAGCTGCTTCCGGATGCGGAGGGATTTATGACGCAGTTGAATGCGCTTGAGATCCCGGGCGTTATGATGCAGAAGGAAAAGGTGAGTAAATGCGGCATTGGCGGTACGCATATCACAGTGAAGGTGCACGGCATGGAGGAAGATGAGTCCATGCACGAACATGCGGAGGCACATCGCCATGTTTCCGGACACGAACACCATCACCATGACAGTGACCATGAGCATCACGATGAACACGATCATCACGAACACCACAATCCGATGGCCCAGGATGCTGTTGCAGGCCATGAGCATCACCACCATGTTCACACGCATCAACATCACCACCATAGCGGTATGCATGAGATTGAGCATATTGTTCATCACCTTCCGGTATCGGACAAGGTAAAGGCGGATATTCTTGCGGTCTATGGGTTGATCGCCGAGGCGGAGAGTCACGCACACGGCGTTCCGGTGACGGAGATACATTTCCACGAGGTGGGAACGATGGATGCGGTGGCTGATGTGACGGCGGTCTGCCTGTTGATGGAGAAGATCGGACCCGGACAGGTGATCGCATCGCCGGTTCACGTGGGGAGCGGCCAGGTGCGCTGCGCCCACGGCATCCTGCCCGTACCGGCGCCGGCCACGGCGTATATCCTGCGGGACGTGCCGATCTACGGAGGAGAGATCAGCGGGGAGCTGTGTACGCCGACGGGGGCCGCCTTACTGAAACATTTTGTGACACGGTTTGGCAGTATGCCGGTGATGAAGACGACGGCCATCGGTTACGGTATGGGTAAAAAGGATTTTCCGGCGGCCAACTGTGTCCGTGCGCTGCTGGGGGAGACGGAGAGCGCAGGCGATTACATAACGGAGCTTAACTGCAACGTGGACGACATGACCGGGGAAGCGCTTGGCTTTGCCATGGAAGAGCTGTTTGCCGCCGGAGCGCTGGATGTATATACGGTTCCGATCGGCATGAAGAAATCCCGCCCGGGCACACTGCTGTGCGTGATGTGCCGGGCAGAAGACAAAGAAAAAATGGTGCGGCTGCTGTTCCGGCATACTACCACGATCGGAATCCGAGAGAACGTATACCGGAGATATACGCTGGAGCGGACAGTGGAAACGGTGCAGACTCCTTACGGTGATATCAGAAGAAAGACTTCGACCGGATACGGTGTTACAAGACAGAAGTACGAATATGAGGATCTGGCGCGGGCGGCGCGGGAAAATGATGTTTCGGTCAGTGAGGTGCTCTCCCGGCTGTAACAGAGTCTTATTTTTATAGAAGGAATCGGTTATATGAAAAAGTTTATCTCATTTATTGCAGTGGCGGCAGCGACATCTTTGCTGTGTGCCTGCGGGGCGGAGCGCGTACAGAACGGGGAGCCGGTCACAGGCACGGGGGCAGCCGCCGCAGAAGAACAGAAGCGGGAGTCAGGAAGCGTCGGCGGGACAACTGCCGCACCGGCCGGCACAGAAGCGGAAACGGAAACAACAAAGGAAACCCTTGTTTACGGCAGCGGCGACTACACGAGGATCAATCCGGCCATGGATGAACACGGCGAGATCAATATTCTGCTCTTTAACGGTCTTACCGCCCACAACGGCGACAATAAGGTGGTGCCGGGCCTCGCCCGAAGCTGGGAGTTCGACGAAGAGACTTGTACCTACACTTTTTATCTGGAAGAAAACGTACAGTGGCATGACGGCGAAGCGTTTACGGCCGACGACGTCAAGTTCACGATAGAAGCCATTATGGATCCCGAAAACGGATCGGAAAATGCGCCGAACTATGAGGACGTGGAAGAGATCAGGGTACTCGACCAGCATACGATCTCATTTCAACTGGCCGCGCCCAACGTGGCTTTTCTGGATTACATGACCATGGCGGTCCTGCCGGAGCATCTGCTGGCGGGGGAAGATATGCAGGAGTCCGATTTTTTCCGCAGTCCGGTGGGCACAGGCCCGTACAGACTGGAGAGCTGGGATGTGGGGCAGGCGATCACGCTGAGCAGAAATGAGACTTATTTCAAGGGAGCGCCGCAGATCGAGAAGATTGTCTTTAAGATCGTGCCGGACGATACCGCAAAGGCGCTGCAGATGAAGTCCGGGGAGCTGGATCTGGCTCTGCTGACGCCGCGGGATGCCAGGAACTTTGCGGACACGGAAGGCTATACCTGTTATGAAATGAAAACATCCGATTATCGGGGCATCCTTTTTAATTTTCAACATGAGTATTGGAAGAAAAACCGGGATATCATACCGGCGGTCTGCTGTGCCATCGACCGGCAGGCGATCATCGACGCCATCCTGCTTGGACAGGGCGTGCCGGCCTACGGTCCCCTGCAGCGCAATGTCTATGACAACGAGGACGTGGACCATTATGCCTATGATCCGCAGCGGGCAAAGGATATTCTGGAATCTGCCGGCTGTACGATAGGAGAGGACGGCTTCTATGAGAGGAACGGGGAGAGAGTCGGGTTTGTGATCAGCGTAGGCGCGGGAGATCAGGTCAGGGTGGATATCGCGCAGGCCGCCGCACAGCAGCTGCGGGAAGTGGGGATTGACTGCTCGGTGGAGATTCCGGTGCAGGTGGACTGGGCCGGACAGATGGCCTATCTGATCGGCTGGGGCAGCCCGTTTGACGCGGACGACCATACCTATAAGGTGTTCGGTACGGATAAGGGGGCGAACTACAGCGGTTATTCCAACGCGGAAGTTGACCGGTATCTGCATGAGGCCCGGCAGTCCGACGATCCGGCAGTCCGTGCGGCGGCGTACGACCGGTTTCAGACTGCGCTGGCGGCGGATCCGGCTTTTGCCTTCATCTGCTATGTGGATGCCAATTACGTGGCGGACAGCGCGATCGAGGGCATTTGCGCCGATACGGTCATGGGGCATCACGGCGTGGGGATTTTCTGGAATGTGGCCGAGTGGACTTTCCACTGAGGCGGCCTGGTCAGAGCATGGAAAAATGCTTCGACTTTACGAAACCTGGAGGCGGATCCCGCAACGGAGGAGAAATGACAGAGTTATTGGAAGTAAAAAATCTGTCCGTCAGCTTTGAGACGGATCAAGGAGAAGTACAGGCCGTGCGGGATGTGAGCTTCACGCTGCGTCCCGGGGAGACGCTGGCCATAGTGGGAGAGTCGGGATGCGGGAAAAGCGCGCTGTGCAAAAGTATCATGAAACTTTTGCCTGCCTCCGCCCGGATCAAGTCCGGCAGCATATGTGTCAACGGTGTGGAGATCAGCGGTTATCGGGAGCGGGAGATGCAAAAGCTCCGGGGAAAACTGTTTTCCATGGTGCTGCAGGATCCACTGACTGCCCTGAACCCGACCATGTCCGTAGGCGCGCAGATCGCGGAGGCGGTTCGGGTGCATCAGCCGAAGATTTCGCGGAAAGCCGTGCATGACCGGGTGCTGGAGTTGATGAGACTGGTGGAGATCGACCGGGCGCAGGAGCTGATGAACCTGTATCCGTACAGCTTTTCCGGCGGTATGCGGCAGCGCTGTGTGCTGGCCATCGCGCTGGCCGGCAGTCCGGCGATCCTGTTTGCGGATGAACCGACGACGGCGCTGGATGTGACGATTCAGGCGCAGATCCTTAAATTTTTACGTGATCTTCAGCGGGAGCTGGGGATGGCCTCGGTTCTGGTGACACACGATCTTGGGGTGGCGGCGCAGGCCGCGGACCGTGTGGCCGTCATGTACGCCGGGAAGATCGTGGAGACGGGCACTGCGGAAGAAATCTTTCGCGACCCGCGGCATCCCTATACCTGGGGACTTATGCAGGCGCTGCCGTCATTTTCGAAGGACCGGGAGACGCTTGATGCCATTCCGGGGATGCCGCCTGCGCTGATCGATCCGCCGAAGGGGGATGCCTTTGCCTGCCGTAATCCTTATGCGCTGGCCATCGACTATGAGGAGGAGCCGCCGATGTTCCGCGTCAGCGACACCCACTATGCGGCGACATGGCTGCTGGACGAACGAGCGCCGAAGATCACACCGCCGATTTCCCTGCCGGCACACTTTTTTTCGCAAAAAGGAGCGCCCGGCGTTCAGAAACTTTCACAAAAAGGAGCATCCTGCGTTGAGAAACCGGCCACAGAGCAGGGCGGGAATGCGGACGGGAACGAGGGCGAAGAACCGGGTGCGGACGTGAGCCGTGAAATATCGGAAGAGATCCTGCTGGATGTACAGCACCTTACGCACACGTTTGCGCTGGATAAGAAAAGAGCTGTCACGGCGGTTGACGATATTTCTTTTCGGATAAAAAGAGGGGAGATCTTCGGCCTGGTGGGGGAATCGGGTTCCGGAAAATCGACGGTGGCCCGCTGTATTATGAATATTTATCAGCCGAGGGGCAGGATTTTGTACCGGGGTATTGATACCTGCTCCCGGGCGGCTTTTCGCGCCAACAGGAAAATGCTGCAGTCGGTGAGGCAGATCATATTTCAGGATTCGGATTCCAGCCTGAATCAGCGCATGAGGGTGTGCGATATCATCACGGAGCCGATGAAAATACAGCATCGCATACCGCCCCGCGGTTCTTACCGGGCGGAGGCGGCGTTTCAGATGCACTATGTCGGTCTGGATGAGAAGTATCTGGACAGGCGTCCTTTCGAGCTGTCCGGCGGCCAGAGGCAGCGGGTGGCGATCGCGAGAGCGCTGACGATGGAGCCGGAGCTGCTGGTGGCGGATGAACCGATCGCGGCTCTGGATGTATCGATCCAGGCCCAGATCGTGAATCTGTTCAGGCATCTGCAGAAAGAGCATGGCTTTTCGTTTCTTTTTATTGCGCATGATCTGGCAATGGTGAGATTTCTCTGTGACCGGGTCGGTGTCATGCGGCAGGGGAAGCTGGTGGAAGTGGGGGAGACGAAAAGACTGTTCGCCGCCCCGCAGCACCCGTACACGAAAGCGCTTCTGGACGCGGCGTACCGGATCGGCAGTCAGAATCTGAAATTCTGCCCGCGTCCTCAGTGCAGGCGCTTCGGAATGGAGGAAAAATGAAATATTTTGGTAAAAAAGCGCTGTCTTTTGTTCTGAGCCTCTTTTTCCTGTCCGCAGCACTGTTCTATATCTCCCGACTTGCGCCCGGCGATCCGCTTGTCTCTTATTACGGAGACCGTGTGGAGAAGATGAGCGTGGAAGAGCGGGAATGGGCGGAAGAGAAGCTGGGGTTAAAGGATCCGCTTTCGGTTCAGTATATCCGCTGGCTTGAAAATGCGCTGTGCGGGGACTTCGGTATTTCCTATAAATATAAGATGGATGTGCCGGAGGTGATCGCAGAGCGGGCCGGCAACACACTGCTTCTGGGTGGGACCGGTTTTGTACTGTTATTTTGTCTGTCGCTGCTTTTGGGCGTGTTTTGCGCAAGGCATGAGGGGAAGACTGCGGACAGGATTCTCTGCCGGGCCGGTACGGTCACAAGCTGTATTCCGGAGTTCTGGCTTTCGCTGCTGCTGATACTTCTTTTTTCGGTCAATCTGAAATGGCTTCCCGGCAGCGGCGCGTACACTGTCGGAGGAGAAAAGGACCTCTGGGACCGCGTCAGGCATTTGCTTCTGCCGATGGCCGTTGTAGTCATCAGCCATCTGTGGTATTACGCCTATATGGTCCGCAACAGGATTCTGGAAGAAATGCGGTCGGATTACGTTCTGCTTGCGCAGGTCAAAGGGTTGACGAGGCGACGGGTGGTGTTTGGTCATTGTGTGCGGAACGTGCTTCCTTCCTATTTAAGTATCATGGCGGTATCGGTGCCCCATATCATGGGCGGGACCTATATCGTGGAGACTGTTTTCTCCTATCCGGGGCTGGGCACGCTTTCCTATGAAAGTGCGCGGTATAAGGATTACAATCTGTTGATGCTCCTTGGCCTGCTTTCCGGGGCCGTGGTCATATTGTGCAGCTATGCGGCGCAGGCAGTCAATGAGAAAATAGATCCCCGCAGTTTTACGAAATAACGGTGTGAGAGACAGGAGGCGGCGTGGAAAATAAATTTGAAATAGCAGGTATCCGCAGGACGGCGCAGGAAGAGACGTTGCCGCGGCAAAATAAGAACCGGGACCGGCCGTTTTTGTCGATGGTGGTGCTGGCCGTGATCGTATGCGGCTGCCTGGCATGTGAGCTTATTATGACCAAAGATCCCACATATCTGGATCTGCAGAACTACAATATTATGCCGGGCAGGGAATTTCTGTTTGGCACGGACACCATGGGGCGGGATATTTTTTCCATGATCTGGTACGGGGGCAGGATCTCTCTCCTGATCGGGGCAGCGTCGGCGCTTATCTCCACTGCCGTGGCCATTGTCTACGGAGCGGCCAGCGGCTGCGCTCCCGCATGGCTGGATGCGCTGATGATGCGCCTGGCGGAAATACTGCTCAGTGTGCCGGGGCTTTTGTCCGTGGTCATGCTGCAGGCGGCACTGGGAGAGGCGAGTGTGCTGAGTATCTCCTTTGCGACAGGGATCACGAGCTGGATGAGTATGGCGAAGATCGTCAGAAGCGAGGTGCGGCAGCTCAGAAACAGTGAGTATGTCATCGCGTCAAAATGTATGGGAGGCGGTTTCCGGCATGTACTGCGGAAACATCTGATACCGGCTTTTATGCCGGCCATTATGTTTATGGCGGTGATGAATGTGCGCAACGGGATCGTGGCGGAGTCCACCCTCAGTTTTATGGGAATCGGCCTTCCGGTGGAAGTGATCACATGGGGCAGTATGCTGTCTCTGGCGGAAAAGGCGCTCTCGTCCAATTCCTGGTGGATCATCCTGATCCCCGGCTTTTTTCTGGTTGCAACGCTGTGCTGCATTACGAATATTGGCGATTACGTGCGCAGACTGATGCACCCGCAATCCGTGAGAAAAAGTCTGTGAAAAGGCAGCGCGGCGCTGTTGACAGCGCAGAAGGGCAGGGGTATAATAAAATGCCCTGCCTTTTTTGGCGCCGGGAAATATAAGTTCAATTTGGTAATCTCCGGCTGTTACCGGAGAAAGAAGACCTGCTTGGCAAGATATTTTCATGTAACTGTGAGGACAAATATTACTACCAGGAGGAAGCAAAATGATCACGATGGAGCATGTATGCAAGTCGTACAGAGTAGCAAAAAGAAACGCAGGCATGAGAGAAGCCTGCAAGGCGCTGTTTAGGCGGGAGGTGGAGATTATCCACGCATTATCGGATGTGAGTTTTACCATCGGGGACGGGGAGATGGTGGGCTACATCGGGCCCAACGGCGCAGGCAAAAGTTCTACGATTAAAATTCTGAGCGGAATCTTAACACCGGAGAGCGGGAGCTGTCTTGTAGACGGACGCATACCATGGAAAGACCGTAAAGAGCATGTGCGACAGATCGGGGTGGTGTTCGGGCAGCGCTCCCAGCTGTGGTGGGATGTTCCGGTGATTGATTCTTTTGAACTCCTGAAGGATATCTATTCGATTTCTCCCGCTGTGTACCGGCATAATATGGAAGAGCTGACGGAGCTTCTGCACCTGCAGGAACTGTTGAGAATGCCTACGAGACAATTATCCCTCGGCCAGCGGATGCGCTGTGAGATCGCGGCCTCTCTTCTGCACTCGCCGAAGATCCTTTTTCTGGACGAGCCGACGATCGGCCTGGACGCGGTGTCCAAGCTGGCGGCACGGGAATTCATTCTTCGTCTGAATCAGACGCACAAAACCACTGTTATTTTAACGACTCATGATATGCAGGACATCGAAGCGTTGACGAAGCGTATCATCCTGATTGGCAGAGGACGGGTATTGATGGACGGCACGCTGGAGGATATGCGCGTGCTGGCGGCGGTACATGATAATGCGGCCGCGGCACAGCCGGAGCAGACCGAAGAAAGTCTGGAGCGTATTGTGGCCGCCCTTTATCAACAACTGCATATCGTGTAGGGAGGAGAGAATATGAGAGCATGTAAAAAGTATTTTTCCTTTTTTCGGCTGCGTTTCAATATGGGGCTGCAGTACCGCATGGCTGCAGTCAGCGGTGCGTTCACACAGATTCTGTGGGGGTTTATGGAGTGTCTGGCGTTTCTTGCTTTTCGGCAGGCGGATCCTGCGGCTTATCCGATGACTGTTTCGGCGACGGTCTCCTATGTATGGCTGCGGGAGGCATTTTTCTCTGCGTTCAGGACTTGGCAGACAGACGGCGAGGTCTTCGACAGTATTATGGACGGCGGCATCGCCTATGAGCTTTGCCGCCCGGTCTCCGTCTATAATATGTGGTTCGTCAAAACGGTGGCCGGCCGGATCTCTGTGGCGACGCTGCGTTCCATTCCGCTGCTGGCGGTGGCCTGTCTTTTGCCGAAGCCGTTTCGCCTGTCGCCGCCTGCCGGTCCGGTGCCCTTTATGCTGTTTGTGCTCACTTTGTTTCTGGGGCTGGGCGTGACGGTGGCGTTTTGTATGTTTACTTATATTCTGGCCTTTTTCACGATATCGCCCCAGGGGCTGCGGATGATGTTTACTTCTATGGTGGATTTTCTTTCCGGTGCGATCATTCCGCTGCCGTTTATGCCGGACGGCGTCAGGACCTTTCTGGAGCTGCTCCCCTTCGCGGGCATGTTCAATCTGCCGCTTCGGATTTACAGCGGTGACCTGACGGGGGCGTCGATGCTGCGGGGAATCGGACTGCAGTGCTTTTGGCTTGTGACACTGCTTCTGGCGGGAAAAGTGCTGTGCCGCGCGGCTGAGCACAAGGTCGTGGTGCAGGGCGGTTGATCCGGGAATGGGGCGTGAGGCGGACAGAAAGTTGATAACTGCGGAAAGGAGCGGTATGACCACAAAGATAAAAAACAGCAGCAGGGTGTATTTTCATTATATTACGATTTCGCTGCGCAGTGCGATGCAGTACAGAGTTTCCTTCTTCCTGATGGTGACAGGGCGTTTTCTTGTGGCGTTCAACGGCATACTGGGGGTGTATTTCATGTTTTCCCGGTTCGGGCATGTGAAAGGCTATACGTTCGGAGAAGTGCTGCTGTGTTTTTCCGTCATCCAGATGGATTTTGCGCTGGCGGAATGCATCGGCGGCGGGTTTGCAATGTTCTCCGGCATCGTGCGGCAGGGAGAGTTTGACCGTATCCTGCTGCGGCCTCGCAGTGCGGTTCTGCAGGTGCTGGGCAGCAAATTTCGGATCGACAGGATCGGCCTGATCCTGCAGGCGCTCGTCATGTTTGCGTATGGGATAGCGGTCAGCCCGGTTGCCTGGACGACGGGCAGGGTGATGACGGTGCTGTTTATGCTGGTCGGCGGTACGATACTTTTCATCAGCTTCTTCTGGCTGCGGGCGGCCTTTACCTTTTTTACATTAGAAGGGATAGAAGCGTTTAATATCCTGACTTACGGCGCAAAAGAGCACGGAAAGTATCCGATTGACATTTACGGGAAAAAGATGCTGCAGATCTGCACTTACATCATTCCTTATACACTGATCCAGTATTATCCGCTGCAATATCTGCTGGGACGCACGGACCGGTGGTATTATGGCCTGTATCCTTTCGGGGTGGCGGGTATCGTGCTGGTGTGCTGTGCGGTATGGAGCTTCGGGATGCGTCATTACCAGTCGGCGGGATCGTAATTTCCGCTGTTATTACCTGTAAAAAAGCAGTGGAAAAAAATTATGAAAAAACTTGTTGACAAATGACAGAAGTCAGTGATATTATAAAAACCTACCGCGCAAAATGCTCCATGCAGAAACAGGCATGGACAGGGTCAGAAAA